>Ga0315899_10000468_pt1 | contig 48644 bp, 50 predicted proteins | sample LakEriMetagenome_2_FD_203518 | JGI IMG/M metagenome (GOLD analysis project Ga0315899, IMG submission 203518) | Freshwater fungal communities from buoy surface, Lake Erie, Ohio, United States - Buoy 4 MA112 | ecosystem: Environmental > Aquatic > Freshwater > Lake | place: USA: Lake Erie, Ohio...
CAGGTGATCACCGCCACCACCGGCATCGTGATGACCGTGCTCAAGGCCTACCTGCTGGTGTTCTTCGCGATCCTGCTGCGCTGGACCGTGCCGCGGGTCCGCATCGACCAGCTGCTCAATCTCGGCTGGAAGTTCCTGCTGCCGATCGCCCTGGTCAACCTGCTGGTCACCGCCGGCCTGAAGCTGGCCTTCCCGGTCGCCTTCGGCGGCTGAGTTTCTCCGTCACCCTCCCCGTCCGCGCTCTCCACCCACCATGTTCGGGTTCCTCAAGAAAGTCGGTGACTACACCCGCGATGCGGTGGGTGCCGCCAACTACCTCAGCCAGGGTCTGGCCGTCACCTTTGATCACCTGCGCCGCCGGCCGATCACGGTGCAGTACCCCTACGAGAAGCTGATCCCCTCGGAGCGCTATCGCGGCCGCATCCACTACGAGTTCGACAAGTGCATCGCCTGCGAGGTGTGTGTGCGCGTCTGCCCGATCAACCTGCCGGTGGTCGACTGGGTGATGAACAAGGCCACCAAGAAGAAGGAGCTGCGCAACTACTCGATCGATTTCGGGGTGTGCATCTTCTGCGGTAACTGCGTGGAGTACTGCCCCACCAACTGCCTGTCGATGACCGAGGAGTACGAGCTGGCCGCCTTCGACCGCCACAGCCTTAACTACGACAACATCGCCCTCGGCCGTCTGCCCACCAGCGTGACCAGCGATCCGGCCGTGCAGCCCCTGCGCGAGCTGGCCTATCTGCCCAAGGGGGAGATGGATCCCCATGGCGTGGACCCCAGCCGGCCCCGGGCCGGCCAGCTGCCGGCCCAGGTGCTTGAAACCCTGCCAAAATCCGCCCCTGCGGCGGCCCCTGCTGCTAAAAACGCCCCAGCCGCCGGCGAGGAGACCAACCCATGACCATCGCCTCCTCCACCCAGTTCATCTGCTTCGTGGCCCTCTCGGCCGCCGTGGCGATCGGCGCCCTCGGCGTGGTGCTGCTGCCCAACATCGTCTATTCCGCCTTCCTGCTGGGCGGGGTGTTTCTCTCGGTGGCAGGTCTGTACCTGCTGCTCAATGCCAGCTTCGTGGCTGCCGCCCAGATTCTGGTCTACGTCGGTGCGGTCAACGTGCTGATCCTGTTCGCGATCATGCTCGTGAACAAGAAGGAGAACCTGGCCGCCATTCCGGGCCTGGCCCTGCGCCGCCTGCTCTCCGGCGGCGTCTGTGCGGGCCTGTTCGCCCTGCTGCTGCGGGTGGCCTTCAGCACCCCCTGGGCCACCCCCGGCCCCGAGCCCATCGGCGAGGAGGCCACCATCCGCATCGGCGAGCACCTCTTCAGCGACTATCTGCTGCCGTTCGAGCTGGCCTCAGTGCTGCTGCTGATGGCGATGATCGGTGCGATCGTGCTGGCGCGCCGTGATGTGTTCGCCGCCGACATCGTCACCGGTGAACCGGCCGACCAGGGCCTGATCGAGAAGTCGCGCACCCCCCTGCTGCTGGAGAAGTCGAACTGATGAACCTTGAGCTCACCACCGTCCCCCTGCAGGCCTATCTGGCCCTGGCGGCCATCCTGTTCTGTACCGGCGTCTGGGGCCTGATCAACAGCCGCAACGCCGTGCGCGTGCTGATGAGCATCGAGCTGATGCTCAATGCCGTGAACATCAACCTGATGGCCTTCTCCAGCTACGTGGATGGCCAGCTGATCCGCGGCCAGGTGTTCGCCATCTTCGTGATCACCGTGGCCGCCGCGGAAGCTGCCGTGGGGCTGGCGATCCTGCTCTCCCTGTATCGGAACCGTGAAACGGTCGACATGGAGCGTTTCAACCTGCTGCGCTGGTAGCCAGGCTGGGGCAGCGCTTCGCTGATCGCCGCCCTTGCGCCTCGAGACCGTCTGGTTGATCCACCGCGCCGCCAGCCAGGCGGCCCTGCGCCAGGCCCGCCGCAGTGCCGATGTCCTGCGCGGGCAGGGGGTCAGGGTCTGTGTGGCGATGAGCGGCCCCCATGTCAATCCATTCCCGGGCCTTCTGGCCGATCAGGGCGGTCCGCCCGATCTTGCCGTGGTGCTCGGCGGTGACGGCACCGTGCTCGGTGCCGCCCGCCATCTCGCCCCCCTGGATGTACCGCTGCTCTGCTTCAACGTTGGCGGTCATTTCGGCTTTCTCACCCATGAGCGCAAGCTGCTCACCCAGGGCGGTGCCAAGGGCCCCGAGCCCGATCTCTGGCAGCGCCTGCGCGACGACCGCTTCGCCCTGGAGCGGCGCATGATGCTGGAGGCCCGCACCGACAGCAGCGAGGAGTGCCATCTGGCGCTCAACGACTTCTATCTGCGCCCCGGCCTCGATGAGGTGGCCCCCACCTGTGAGCTGGAGCTGGAGATCGATGGTGAGGTGGTGGATCAGTACCGCGGTGATGGCCTGATCATCGCCACGGCCACCGGCTCCACCGGCTACTCGATGGCGGCGGGCGGACCGATCCTGCATCCGGGGGTGGATGCGATCGTGGTCAACCCGATCTGCCCGATGAGCCTCTCCAGCCGCACGGTGGTGGTGCCGCCGCGGGCGCAGCTGGCGGTGTGGCCCCTGGGCGAGACGAGCCGGCGCGTGCGCCTCTGGAAGGACGGCGCCCTGGCCACGGTGCTCGAGCCCGGCGACCGCTGCGACGTGCGCCGCGCCCCGCACCATGCGCTGATGGTGCAACTCGATCAGTGCCCCTCCTACTACCGCACCCTCAGCCGCAAACTGCACTGGGCCGGCAGCCTCACCGCCGCCGAACCCTCACCCAACTGAGTCGTCCCTCGCCATGGCCCTGGAGATCGAACGCCGCTTCCTGGTGCGCGGTGAGGAGTGGCGCCCGCTGGTGCGCTGGCAGGCGCAGCTGCAGCAGGGCTATCTGGCTTCCGCGGCCGATGGGCTGACCCTGCGGGTGCGCAGCGACGGCCGGTCGGGCGCCTGGCTCACCCTCAAATATCCGGCCGGGGGCATCGCCCGCGCTGAATACGAGTATGCGATTCCCGCCGAGGATGCCGGCGCCCTGCTCGCCCGCAGCCGCGAGATGGTCGTGAAATGCCGTTATGGCCTGGATCTGCCCGGTGGAGACTGGGTACTCGATGTGTTCGAGGCTGGGAATGCCCCCCTGGTGATCGCCGAGGTGGAGCTGGCCAGCGCCGATGATCCGGTCACGGTTCCGTCCTGGTGCGCCGTGGAGATCACCGGCGAGGGCTGTTTCAGCAATGCGGCGCTGGCGCGGCGGCCCTTTGCCGCCTGGTCCGCCGCCGAGCAGGAGCCCTGGCGGCGCCACATCGATGGCCCCTAGGCCTGCTGGTCGGTTCGGGGCAGATTGCAGCAGTTGAAGCCGTCGCGGCAGATCTTGCCGTGATCCATCGCCCAGTTCAGCAGGGCGACCCTGTTCTTGGCTCCGGTCTTGCTGAACACGTTGCTCACGTGATTATCGACCGTGCGCTTGCTGATCATCAGCTGTTCGCCGATCTCCTGGTTCGTCAACCCCTGGGCGACAAGCCCGATGATCTCCAGCTCCCGCTCCGAGAGCTCCAGGCGTGGTTGGCTGAGATCGCCCCGGTCTGCCATGGAGGCTGCTCACTTCCGGCCAGATGGCGCGGCGGACTGCTGGCGATCACTGTAGGCAGCCTGCGCTGGAGCGCTGCTGCCGTGGCCGATACTGGCCCCAATCGGAACAGGGTTTTGCGGCTGCAGCGGGCACTGGAGGTCGGATCGTTCGCGATCACTGCGGAGGTGATGCCCCCCCGGGGTGCTGATCCAACGGCCACCCTGGCCCACGCCGGGGCCCTGCGCGGTCTGGTGCATGCCGTCAATGTCACCGACAGCAGCCGGGCGGTGATGCGGATGAGCAGCCTGGCGGTGTGCCGCCTGCTGCTGGATGCCGGCATCGAGCCGGTGTTGCAGCTCGCCTGCCGCGACCGCAACCGCATCGGCCTGCAGGGGGATCTGCTGGGAGCCCATGCGCTGGGCATCCGCAACCTGCTCTGCCTCACTGGCGATCCTGTGCGGGCCGGTGATCAGCGCAGCGCCCGCCCCGTGCATGAGTTCGAATCGGTGCGCTTGCTGCAGCAGGTGGCCGATTTCAACCAGGGGATCGATCCGGTGCAGGGACTGCTGCCGGACGGGGCCACCGCCCTGTTCGCCGGGGCCGCCGCCGATCCGCAGTGCGGTAGCTGGAGCGGCCTGCGCAGCCGTGTCCGCCGCAAGCAGCAGGCCGGCGCCCGTTTCCTGCAGACGCAGATGGTCACCGACGCCGCTTGTCTGCGGCGCTTCGTGGAGGAGATCAGTGGCCCGCTCGGGCTGCCGGTGCTGGCGGGGGTGTTCCTGCTCAAGTCGGCCAGGAATGCCGCCTTCATCAACCGCGTGGTGCCAGGGGCCAACATCCCGCAGTCCATCATCGATCGCCTTGCCGCCGCCCCGGATCCGGCCGATGAAGGGATCAGTATCGCCGCCGAGCAGGTGGCCAGCTATGCCCAGATCGCTCAGGGGGTGCACCTGATGGCCGTCAAGGCCGAGGAGCGCATCCCCCTGATCCTGGAGCGCGCCGGGATCAGCTCGCGCTGCTGATCGCCAGGTCGGTGCCGAGCAGCTCGGCCATGGCCTTCTGCTGCGGCGAGGGGGTGGCATGGTCCTGACGGCGGGAGTCGGTGATCAACCAATCGAGGGCAGCCTCCTGCAGATCGAAGTGGTCGCCGTTGCGGTCCACGCAGTAGCGGCCGAACACCAGCTTCTCCACCAGGCGGACCCCGGGACCGATGCGTGAGTAGTCGAAGATGATCGAGTTATCGATCGTGGCGCCCTCGCAAATGTGGCAGCTGGGGCCGATCATCGCCGGGCCGATGATCGTGGCTCCATCTTCGATGCGGGTCATGCCGCCCACGTAGATCGGTCCCTCCACCGTGATCCGATCCCAGTTGGCCGCCACGTTCAGGCCGGTATAGATGCCAGGGCGAACCTCCTTGCCAGGGATCTGAACCTGACGCACATCACCTTGCAGCACACTGCGGATCGCCTGCCAGTAATCGGGGACCTTGCCGATATCCACCCATTCGAATTCCATTGGCAGGGCATAGAAGGGGGCCCCATCGGCGACCAGTCGCGGGAACAGATCCGAGCCGATGTCGAAGGGCACCCCCTCGGGCACGTAGTTGAGAACCTCCGGCTCAAAGATGTAGATGCCGGTGTTGATCATGTCACTGGCGGCCTCATCGACCGCCGGCTTCTCCTGGAATGAGCGCACGCGCCCGTCGTCGTCGGTGACCACCACGCCGTAGGAACTCACCTGATCGCGTGGCACCCGCTTGGTGATCAGGCTGGCCATGGCCCCTTTGGCCTTGTGCCGCCGCACCGCCTCCGTGAGGTCGAGGTCGATCAGGGCGTCGCCGCAGAGCACCACGAAGGTGTCGTCGAAGAAGGGCTGGAAGCTCTGGATCTTCTTTAGGCCGCCGGCGGAGCCAACCGCGTCGCCGATCAGCTCACCCTCTTCAATGCGTCCTTCGAAGCTGTACGCAATCTCAACGCCAAAGCGTTGGCCATCGCGGAAGTAATTCTCGATCTCCTCAGCCAGGTGGGAGACGTTCACCATGATTTCGGTGAAGCCGTGCTCCCGCAGCAGCTCCAGCAGAAACTCCATCACTGGCTTCTGCAGGATGGGGATCATCGGTTTGGGGATGGTGTGGGTGATCGGCCGCACACGGGTCCCCTTACCGGCCGCCAGGATCATCGCCTTCATCGGCGCTGTCTGTCTTCGGTTGGGATGCCACCCTAGACAGGTGCCTCAGGCCGCCTGCGCCTGGCCGGCCGGCCCCGGATCTGACCCCGCCGCCAACGCAAGCTGCAGGGCATCGGCTTCAACCTCGATCCGCTGCAGGCGAAGTGGGCCATGCAGGCCACCCTCCTGGGCCAGTTCCACCCGGCCCTGGGAACACAGGAACAGCAGGGCCCAGAACACGCCGACGCGGTCGCAGTCGAGATCCTCCGGCGCCACCCTGGACCAGGCCGCCACCAGGGCCTCAAAGCAGCACCACTGGCTGGCGTCCGGCCACTGCTGCAGAAACTGGCTGAGGGCGGCCGTCGTTTCCGGCAGTTTTTCGCGGTGGGCCAGAGCTGCCACCTGCTCGATCACCGCTCGATCGCTGAAGCGCCGGCTCCGTGTGCGCTGGCGGTTGCTGCCGTCGTTCTGTTCCAGCCGTTCGGCGATCTCCTCGAGCTGGCGGATCAGCTCTCCGAGGGTCACCGGCCGTTGCAGCGGCGGCGGGGCCACGGGCCTGCGCAGCAGATGGCGTTCGGGGCGTCGCGGCAGCTCGAAGCCAGGATTGAGGGGCCAGTTCTGGCCGTCGTCCTCCAGGCCCAGCTCTGCGAAGTCGTCATCGGCGGGCGCTGGCGGGAATGTCTGCGCTTCGAGCACCTCGGCCTTCAGGCCCACCAGGACCGACGCCGCCAGAAACGCCTCACTGGTTTCGGCCAGATCCTGCTCATAGCTGCCACCACGGCCTTGGCCGGCGGCGGCCACCGCCACAAGCCGGGGCACCTCAATCCGACTGCGCAGCTGGTCGAGGAAGCCGTCCACAACGGCGATCACATCCACGTCCCAGGGGTCGAGCTCTCCCCGCTCGGCCGCATCCTGGAGCAACCGGATGGCCAGCCTGGCGCCCGCTTCGGCCACGGATCAGCCCTTACTCAGCAGACCCTACCCGTCCAGGCCGCTCAAGGCCAGGGTTCAGGCCGTTTCAGTGCTGCCGGAGCTCTGGCCGGCGGCCGGCAACAGGCTGAGCTGGGCGTCCACGGTGGCGCGATAGCGCTGCACATCCTCTTCCAGTTCGCGGATGCGCACCTGCTGGGCTGCGAGCTCGTCGGGGCTGAGTTGGCTTTCCACCCGCTTCACCACACCGGTCCACACCGCGAACACCCAGGCGGCCGTCGCGCCGACGCCGCCGACGACAAGCAGCAGCGCAGCCAGGGGCAGCGTGGTGGTCAGTCCCGGCAGGAAGGTGACGGTGGTCGGCGCCGTGTTCTCCAGGGTGAACATCACCATGGCGAGGCCGAAGCTGAAGATCAGCACGAAATTCAGCTGCTTCATCGTGTTTGAGCTGATGGAGGGAAGGATCCTTGCTGAGCGTAAGCCGTTTGAACGGACGGGATCCGATCAGGCCGGCGCGCTCAGCGACGGCGCCACAAGACGCGTCGCCGGCAGCAGGGTCGCCAGCGTGGGCTTGCGGATCAGGTCGTTGGCACCCGGGTGGATCAGCCGTGCCACGGCCGCGTTCTCCCGCTGCACCAGGGCCTCGATCGAGGCCCGGTAGCTGTCCGTCATCAGCCGCGGGTAGAGCCCGATGCCCAGAATCGGCACCAGCAGGCAACTGATCACGTAGATCTCGCGCGGTTCGGCATCCACCAGGTTGGTGTGGGAGGTGAGCTGGGCGTTTTCCTTGCCGAAGAAGATCTCGCGCAGCATCGAGAGCAGGTAGATCGGTGTGAGGATCACGCCCACCGCCGCCAGCACCGCCATCACCACCCGGAAGCTGAGGGTGTAAGCCTCGCTGGTGACGAAGCCCACGAACACCATCAGTTCGCTCACGAAGCCGCTCATCCCCGGCAGCGCCAGCGAAGCCAGCGAACACACGGTCCAGAGGGCGAACATCTTGCGCATCTTCTGGCCCACGCCGCCCATCTCATCGAGCTGGAGCGTGTGGGTGCGGTCGTAGGTGGCGCCCACCAGGAAGAACAGCGAGGCACCGATCAGGCCGTGGCTGATCATCTGCAGCATCGCGCCGCTGGTGCCGAGGTCGCTGAAGCTGCCGATGCCGATCAGTACGAAGCCCATGTGGCTGATCGAGCTGTAGGCGATCTTGCGCTTGAGATTGCGCTGGGCGAAGGAGGTGAGCGCCGCATAGATGATGTTCACCACCCCCAGTACCACCAGCAGCGGCGCGAACTGGGCGTGGCCCTCCGGCAGCAGCTGCACGTTGAAGCGCAGCAGGGCGTAGCCGCCCATCTTCAGCAGGATACCGGCCAGCAGCATGTGCACCGGCGCCGTGGCCTCGCCGTGGGCATCCGGCAGCCAGGTGTGCAACGGCACGATCGGCAGCTTCACGCCGAAGGCGATCAGCAGGCCCGCGTAGGCCAGCAGCTGGAACTTCGTCGAGAAGTCCTTGGCCATCAGATCGCTGTACTCGAAGCTGGTGTGGCCGCCGTAGAAGGCCATCGCCAGCCCCACGATCAGGATGAACAGCGAGCTGCCGGCTGTGTACAGGATGAACTTGGTGGCGGCGTACTGGCGCTTCTTGCCGCCCCAGATCGCCAGCAGCAGATACACCGGCAGCAGCTCCAGCTCCCAGGCCAGGAAGAACAGCAGCATGTCCTGCACGGCGAACACGGCGATCTGGCCACCATCCATCGCCAGCAGCAGGAAGTAGAAGAGCTTCGGCTTGAAGCTCACCGGCCAGGCCGCCAGCGCTGCCAGCGCGGTGATGAAGCTCGTGAGCAGGATCAGTGGCATCGACAGGCCATCGGCCCCGACCGACCAGGCCAGGCCCAGCTCCGGCAGCCAGGTCCAGCGCTCCGCCAGCTGCAGGCCCTCGACGCTGGGGTCGTAGCCATTGATGTAGCCGCCCACTGTGATCAGGAAGGTGATCAATGTCACCCCCAGGGCGAACCAGCGCACCTGCTTGCCGTCGCCCTGGTCGGGGACGAAGGGGATCAACAGCGCCGCCGCGATCGGGAACAGGATCGCGGCGCTGAGCCAGGGGAAGGAGCTGGCGCTCCCCTTGGCCAGGGTGGTTGCCAGGCTGACGGCGAAATCCAGGGCCACAGGCCGCTCACGGGTCTGGGCGGAGTGTAGAAATCACGGCCGCTGCTGGACCGGCGCGGTGGCCGATGTCACACAGAGCGTTGTGGCTGGGGCCGGCTGCGCCCGCCCGGTGGGCCTCAACCCAGGGCCCCGAACAGGACGACGAGGGCGATGACGCCGCCGAACACGATCAGGGCATAGAACTGGGCGCGGCCGGTCTCGAAGTACTTGAGGCCTTCGCCGCTGCCGAGGGTGACCAGGCCGGTGAGGTTCACGACGCCGTCAACCACCTTGGAATCCACCTCCAGCACCGAGCGGGCCAGCTTGCGGCTGCCCTGCACGAACAGCTTGTCGTTGATGTCGTCGAGGTACCACTTGTTGGCCAGGAAGGCATTGATCGCCGGGAAGCGACCTGCGACGGCCTTGCCGAGATCGAGCTTGTGCAGGGCGTAGGCCAGGGCTGAGACCGTGATGCCCAGCACGGAGATCGCCACCGAGGCGCCAGCCAGGGGCAGGAACTCGCCCCAGCTGAAGTGGTGGGCCATGTGCTCGGCTTCAGCCGGATCCAGCAGCCGGGCGAAGCGGCTGTTCCAGGGGGTGCCCAGGAGACCGATCAGCACGGAAGGAACCGCCAGCACCGCCAGGGGCATGGCCATCTGCCAGCCGGATTCGTGTGGGTGCGAGGCGTGGTTGCCATGGCCAGCTTCATGCTCGTGGTCGCCACTGCCCTTGCCGGCCGCCGCCATCAGCTGGGCCTGAACGGCCTTGTCGGTTCCGCGGAACTCGCCCTCAAACGTGAGGAAGTAGAGCCGGAACATGTAGAAGGCGGTCATGCCGGCGGTGATGAAGCCCATCGCCCAGAGCAGGGGATAGGTGTTGAAGGCCTGGCCGAGGATCTCGTCCTTGCTCCAGAAGCCGGCCAGGGGCGGGATGCCGGCGATGGCGATGCAGCCGATCAGGAAGGTGGTGCTGGTGATCGGCATCCAGCGGCGCAGGCCGCCCATCAGACGCATGTCCTGGGCCAGCACCGGCTCATGGCCCACCACCTCCTCCATGGCGTGGATCACCGAACCGGAGCCCAGGAACAGCATCGCCTTGAAGAAGGCGTGGGTGACCAGGTGGAACATGCCCGCCACCGGGGCGCCGCAGCCCATGGCCAGCATCATGTAGCCCAGCTGGCTGACCGTGCTGTAGGCCAGACCCTTCTTGAGGTCCATCTGGGTGAGGGCGATCGAGGCCCCCAGGAACAGCGTGATCGTGCCGACCACGGCGATCACCGTCTGCACCGCCGGGAAGGGCACGTACACCGGTTGCAGGCGCGCCACCAGGAACACGCCGGCGGCCACCATCGTGGCGGCGTGGATCAGGGCCGAGATCGGCGTGGGGCCCTCCATTGCATCCGGCAGCCACACGTGCAGCGGGAACTGGGCCGACTTGGCCATCGGTCCCATGAACACGAGCAGGCAGAGGATCACCGCCACGGTGTTGCTGACGCTGCCGCCGGCCACCGCCTCCTGCAGGCGGGCGCCGATCTCCTCGAAGCCGAAGCTGCCGGTGGCCCAGAACAGCCCCAGGATGCCCAGCAGCAGGCCGAAGTCGCCGACGCGGTTGACCACGAACGCCTTCTGGGCGGCGTTGGCGGCGCCGTCGCGGTCGTACCAGAAGCCCACGAGCAGGTAGGAGCACATGCCCACCAGCTCCCAGAACACATAGATCTCAAGCAGGTTCGGGCTGATCACCAGGCCCAGCATCGAACTGCTGAACAGGGCCAGATAGGTGAAGAAGCGCACATAGCCCTTGTCGTGGGCCATGTAGCCATCGGAATAGACCATCACCAGCACGGCGATGGTGGTGACCAGCGCCAGCATCACCGCTCCGAGGGCATCGACGCGGAAGCCCATCTGCAGGTTGAAGCTGCCGGCGCTTGCCCAGTTGAACAGCATCTCGGTGGGGCCGGCGCCGGCCAGCTGCTGGGCCAGCACCGCATAGCTGAGCACCGCCGCCGCGCCCACGCAGCTGATCAGCAGCAGCGCCACGGGTTTACGCAACCGGTTCACCGTCCGGTTGAAGCTGATCAGCCCCAGGCCCACCAGGCAGGCCCCAGCCAGGGGCAGCACCGGAATCAGCCAGGCGAGTTCGGCAGGCGAGGGCATCCGGCGCTGGGGCAGTCGGACTCAGTGTAGGCAGGGCTCCGCGATGCTCCTGCCGCTCTGTGTCGGCTGTCGCACCAGGCCTGCGGCCGGCCGCAGGCCTGGCCTCAGCCCAGCCAGTGGGCCAGGCCCGTGCGGGCAAAGGCGGTCGCACCGGCGCCGATGAAGCGGTGAGCCCACCAGAACACGCCCACGGCGATGGCGATGCCCAGCTGGGCCGGCCGCAGGAACTCGCTCAGTACCAGCTGCTGCCGACCATCGAGCACCGCCCGGAACGGGATCACCGAGGTGCTGGCCCGGAGCTCCTCAAAGGCGGGGCCGAAGCGGTTGGCCAGGCGGCGGTCGCCATTCCAGATCGCGAACAGGTGATGGCCGATCAGGCCCACGCAGGCCGCCACCATGAAGCTGCTGCCGATCCAGAGCAGGTGGGTGGCGCACCAGAGGATCTGACCGATCGCCTGGGGATGGCGACTGATGCGAATGATGCCGGTGGCGTAGAGGCGCACCTGCGGTTTGAGCACCGCCGGAATCTCCAGCAGGTTGTAGGTGGCCGGATAGAGGAACAGGAAGCTGATGGCGGTGCCCGTCCACACCACAGGCACGATCCAGGGCTGGTCCTGCAGGTTCCAGAGGCGGATCCCGTCGTAGCGGTGGGCCAGGAAATAGCCGATTACCACCACGGCCGAGGGGATGCTCACAGCGGCGAACAGCAGCCGCCAGGCCCGTTCGCCGAGGCGTGCCGCCCCCCAGCTGCGCAGCGAGGCGCCACCGCTGTGGATCACGGCGAAGGCCAGCAGCAGCGCCAGCATCACCCAGCTGCTGTGGTGGGGGTTGATCGCGCTCATGCCGGCCGGTGGGGATGGTCGATTGTGGCGGATCCCGCCGCACCGGCGGCCTGCGGTCCGATGGCGGGGGGTTCCCCCTAGAGTTCAGCCCTCCAGCCGGTGAACGCCTCGCGATCCCCTCATGGCTGATCTGCCGTTCACCCTCGACCAGCTGCGCATCCTCCGGGCGATCGCCAGCGAAGGAAGTTTCAAGAAGGCGGCCGATAGCCTTTACGTGACACAGCCGGCCGTGAGCCTGCAGATCCAGAACCTGGAGAAGCAGCTCGATGTGTCCCTGTTCGATCGTGGCGGTCGCAAGGCCCAGCTCACCGAGGCGGGCCACCTGCTGCTCAGCTACTGCGACCGCATCCTCAGCCAGTGCCAGGAGGCCTGCCGCGCCCTCGACGACCTGCACAACCTGCGCGGCGGCTCACTGATCGTCGGCGCCAGCCAGACCACCGGCACCTACCTGATGCCGCGCATGATCGGCCTGTTCCGGCAGAAGTATCCGGATGTGGCTGTGCAGCTGCAGGTGCACAGCACCCGTCGCACCGGCTGGAGCGTGGCCAATGGCCAGATCGACCTGGCGATCATCGGCGGCGAGCTGCCGGCCGATCTCAATGAGCTGCTGCAGGTGGTGCCCTACGCCAGCGATGAGCTGGCCCTGGTGCTGCCGGTGAAGCATCCCCTGGCACGCCTGCCGGAACTCAGCAAGGACGACCTCTACCGGCTGGGCTTCGTCTGCCTCGATGCCCAGTCCACCACCCGCAAGATGGTGGATCAGCTCCTCGCCCGCTCCGGTCTTGATGTGTCCCGCCTCAAGATCGAGATGGAGCTCAACTCCTTCGAGGCGATCAAGAACGCGGTTCAGAGCGGGCTGGGGGCGGCGTTCCTGCCGGTGGTCTCGATCGAGCGGGAGCTGGCCGCCGGCAGCCTGCACCGCCCGGCCCTGGCGGATCTGGCCGTGCGGCGTCAGCTCAAGCTGATCACCCATCCGGCCCGCTACTGCTCGCGGGCCGCCGATGCCTTCCGCCGCGAGATCCTGCCGGTGTTCGCCAGCCCGGACAGCCCGCTGCGCCGGCCGCTGCTGCAGAACCAGACCAGCGCCGGCGCCGAGGAACCGGCACCGGTCTGAGGCCCATGGGCCCTGCTCAGAACTGATCCGCCTCAGGCGTCACGCCAACGGTGTCGTCGGCCACTCCCTTGGTGAGGAACTTGTTCTCGGTGATGTCGGTCTGGTAGACGCAGCGCACGATCGGCTTGTCCTTGACCGAGCCGATGTAGGCGAAGGTGTTCATGCGCTGCTTGCACTGGCGCATCTGCTCGGCCGTCACGGCCCCTTCCTTCTGCAGCACGCTCCAGTTCTCACGGCGGATCACACAGCCGGGCTTGAGCGAGGGCTGGGTCACGAAGCTCGAGCTGGGGTTCATCGTGGTGTACAACTCAATATCCATCACGAAGGCGCTGGCACCCCATTGCCGGCAGAACTCGGGATCGGGCACGGCCATATCCAGCTGCTGGGAGCTGGCGATGTTGCCCTGATCGCCCTGGGTGGTGCTGGAGATGCCGGTGCCGATGCCGATGCCCACGATCAGCACACCAGCCAGGATCGCGATCGTGGCCATGTTGAGCTGAATCGGGCCCTTGCCGCCGTCGTTGCCACCGGGTTTGCCGCTGGGTCTGCCGCCACCGCTGCCCCCCCGGCCGCCACCACCCCTGAACCCTCCGCGAAGACTCGGCTCGGGTTCATCGCCGTAGGGGTCTGCGTAGTCCACGTCGTAGTCCCCCCGGGCCCGGGCACCGCGGCCAGCATCGGAGCCCCGGCCGTAGGGATCGCCAGCGGCACGGGGATCGCGCCCGTAGCGGTCGGAGTCCCTGGCGCGGCCGCCGCCGCCGCGCCCGTAGCTGGATCGGCTCATGGTTGGTTTCGGGGCACGGCTCAGACCGCCGCTGCTGGACTTTGCGGCAGGCCCATCGAGTAGTTCAGCACCCGGCAATCCGGGTTGTAGCGCAGCTGGCCGGCCTGCAGCAGCTCGCGGATCGCGCCCTCCAGTTCCGAGCCGATGCGGCGCAGGGTGTAGTCGCTCAGGTCGGCGCCGGCACTGGCCTCCACCAACTGGCGGAAACGCTGCTGAATGGTCTCCTCGGAGGCGGCATCCCAGAGGAACTCGTTGTCTGGATCTAGATCCAGGGTCAGCTGGTTGGCGTCGGCGATCAGCCGGCCGTCCTCGACACGGGCCGTGAACAGGCGCACGTGGCGGGTGGTGGATTTGATCAGGGTGTCGGCCATGGGGCTGGGCTGCAGCGACGCCGGTTCTGGATCACCCGACTTTAGGAAGCCCGCGGACGCCTCGGTCCTCCGGTGTCCACCCGCCCGTGGATCTGCCCGTCCTGCCCCCGGCGGTGGGAGCGCGCCTCTTAAGGTTGATTGCTGAATCAGGGTTCTTCATGCGCGTCGCCATTGCCGGTGCTGGCCTGGCTGGCTTGGCCTGTGCCAAGTACCTCAGCGACGCCGGCCATACCCCCGTGGTGGTTGAAGCCCGCGATGTGCTCGGCGGCAAGGTGGCGGCCTGGCAGGACGCCGATGGCGACTGGTACGAGACCGGTCTGCACATCTTCTTCGGCGCTTACCGCAACATGCGCCAGCTGTTCAAGGAGCTGGACATCGAGGACCGGCTGCAGTGGAAGAGCCACTCGATGATCTTCAACCAGAAGGAGACCCCCGGCACCTACAGCCGCTTCGATTTCCCCGACATCCCGGCACCCTTGAACGGTGTCGCCGCGATCCTCGGCAATAACGACATGCTGACCTGGCCGGAGAAGATCGCCTTTGGCCTGGGTCTGGTGCCGGCGATGCTGCGCGGCCAGAGCTACGTGGAGGAGTGCGATCAGTATTCCTGGAGTGAGTGGCTCAAACTCCATAACATTCCCGATCGCGTCAACGACGAAGTGTTCATCGCCATGGCCAAGGCGCTGAACTTCATCGATCCGGACGAGATTTCCAGCACGGTGGTGCTCACGGCGCTCAACCGCTTCCTGCAGGAAAGCGATGGCTCGAAGATGGCCTTCCTCGATGGCAACCCGCCTCAGCGCCTGTGCCAGCCCATCGTGGATTACATCACCGCCCGTGGTGGTGAGGTCCATCTCGATGCGCCGCTGCGCGAAATCGAGCTCAATGCCGACGGTACCGTCAGCGGCTTTCGGATCGGTGGCATCAAGGGTAAGGAGGGCTACACGCTCAAGGCCGATGCCTATGTCAGCGCCATGCCTGTGGATCCGTTCAAGCTGCTGATCCCGGAGCCCTGGAAGGACATGCCGTACTTCCGGAAGCTCGATGGCCTCAATGGCGTGCCGGTGATCAATATCCACCTGTGGTTTGATCGCAAGCTCACCGAGATCGACCATTTGTTGTTCAGCCGCAGCCCGCTTCTGAGTGTCTATGCGGATATGAGCAATACCTGCCGTGAGTATGAAGATCCCAGCCGTTCGATGCTCGAACTGGTCTTCGCCCCTGCGAAGGACTGGATCGGCCGTCCCGACGACGAGATCGTTGCCGCCACGATGGAGGAGCTGAAGCGGCTGTTCCCGATGCATTTCAGTGGCGACGATCAGGCGAAGCTGCGTAAGGCGATCGTTGTGAAGACACCGCTTTCGGTCTACAAGACCGTGCCGGGCTGTCAGCAACTCCGCCCTGATCAGGCCAGCCCGATCGCGAACTTCTTCCTGGCGGGCTGTTACACCATGCAGCGCTATCTGGCTTCAATGGAGGGCGCCGTGCTCAGCGGCAAGCAGTGTGCCCAGGCGATTTCCGCTTCACCGCTGGCCGCCGCCGCCAGCACCACGCCGGTGGCGGCCTGAATCGGTGGCCTCTGCTCCTGTTGCTGCGGCCACGTTGCCCTCTCTCGACGAGGCCTACGAGGCCTGCCGTCGCGAGACGGCCCAGTGGGCCAAGACCTTCTATCTCGGCACGCTGCTGATGCCTCCGGCTAAGCGCCGCGCCATCTGGGCCATTTATGTGTGGTGCCGCCGCACCGATGAGCTGATGGACAGCCCGGAAGCGATGGCTCGTCCCGTGGATGAGCTGGCCGAGCGCCTCGACGCCTGGGAGCAACGCACCCGCCAGCTGTTCGAGGGGCAGGTGCGTGATGGCCTCGATCGGGTGATGCTCGATACGATCAAGCGTTACCCCCAGCCGCTGCAGCCCTACCTCGACATGATCGAGGGCATGCGGATGGATCTCACCACCACCCGCTACGCCACCTTCGAGCAGCTGTACCTCTACTGCTATCGGGTTGCGGGCACCGTGGGCCTGATGACCCAGGAAGTGATGGGTGTTGATCCTGCTTACACCACGGCCCCCTGGAGTGAGCGCCCTGATACCAGTGAAGCGGCTGTGGCGCTCGGCATCGCCAACCAACTCACCAATATCCTGCGCGATGTGGGTGAGGATCGTGCCCGAGGCCGTATCTATCTGCCCCAGGAAGATCTTGAGCGCTTTGGCTACAGCGAGGCCGAGTTGATGGATGGCGTCCTCAATGACAGCTGGCGTGAATTGATGCGCTTCCAGCTGGAACGAGCCCGTGCCTGGTTCGCACGCAGCGAGGCCGGTGTGCGCTGGCTTGCTCCCGATGCACGCTGGCCGGTCTGGGCTTCCCTGCGCCTGTATCGCGGCATTCTCGATGTGATCGAAGAACTCGACTACGACGTGTTCAACCATCGTGCCTACGTGCCCACCTCCGGCAAGTTTCTGGACCTCCCCCGCTCCTTCGTGATCGCCCAGGCGCGATGAGCAGATTCTTCCTGCGAGCGTCGTTCCGGCGCGGAAATGTCGCCTTGCTCGCCGCAGCGACAGCCACGTTCACGGTGGCGATCGTATCCAGGCCTCTGCCTGTGCATGCCGAAGCGGCTCCGCCGCGCACCCAGGAGGTGGAAGGCCTCGGCGTTGGCTGGCCCAAGGGCCAGCCGCTTCCTGCGCCGGGCACAGTGCCCGAGATCACCGAAAAGGAGCTGGCCGGGCTGAGTCTGGACGAGGCGGTTCGCATCAGCAATCAGCGCAATCCTGTTGTGCGCCAGGCCTATGAGCAGCTGGTGGCTACGCAGAACGATCTTGGTGCTGCCTACGCGAGCTGGTGGCCTGTGATCAATCAGAGCCTCAATGGGGGCATGGAAGGTCAGCGCGCTTACTATAACTATATCGGCGCACTCACAGGTGTTGGTGCGCCTGCCTTCGGCCCGAGTGCTAACGCACAGGCCTTCAGCAGCAGTTATTTCCAGTCAGTTGGGCAGCTTGATATCACCTGGAATCTGCTGGATCCGGCCCGCACGCCTACCATCTGGCAGAACAAGTATCTGGTGCGGCAGGCTGCTGATACCTATGTGATTGCGCGCCGTGATAATAAGCTCAAAACTGAAGAGGCATTCATCAATCTGCAGAGTGCCAACGCCAAGATCCTCACTGGTCAGCAGCTGGTGGCCAACGATCAGCTGCTTTATCGCCTGGCTCAGATCAGGATGAAACAGGGTCTGGGCTCACGTCTGGAGCTGGCCAAGCAGGAAACCGCGCTCAAGACCGATCAGGTCAACCTGGCGTTGGCGCAGCAAACCGCCCTGGAGGCCCAGGCCGTCGTGGCGCAACAGCTGTCGGTTCTGCAGGCCGCTGCCATTCAGCCGGCCACGCAGCTTGCACCCCTCGGCGCCTGGCCGCACAGCCTGGACGCCACCATCACGGCATCGATGCAGTACCGCAAGGTGCTGGAGCAGCAGCTGATGGCCGTGAAGATCAATGAGGCCCAGGCGCAGATTGACCTGGCCATCTATCGCCCCACGCTTGCCCTGGTCAATACTCTCTATTGGACCAAGGGTGTGGGTTACACCTCCCTCGGCCCCCCCTGGGTGCAAAATGCGCGCTCTGATCAATGGAACGCCTCTGCGCTCCTGCAGATCAGCTTCACTGGCTTTGATGGTGGGCAGGCCCGGATGCGCGCGGCAGCCGCGATGCGCCAGGCCAAGGCTGCGGAAGCGGGTTATCAGGCGGCTGTGAACCAGGTGCGTCAGGACGCTCAGACCTTTCACGCCCAGGCTCGCCAGGGCCGCGAAGCGGTGCTGTTGGCGGCAGGCCGCATGCAGGCCGCCAGCTCGGCTCTGAGACTGCAGAGTCTGCGCTTTGATGCGGGATACGGCACGATCACGGATGTGGTGCAGGCCCAGCAGGATCTCACCCAGGCGGTGAGTGTCTATATCGATGTTCTGACCAATTACAACATTGCCCTTGTCACCCTGTCACGGATCACCGGGCTGGCCTACGAGCCGGATGCCGCCTTGTTGACAAGCGTTGGCGATCCGTTCGCCAGCCTCGCGTTGCCGCGGCGCCTGCGTCAGTCGACCTGAATGGAGCGACCATCATTGGCTTTGCCCTCGAGCCGCTGGCGCCGCTCACGCATCGCCCGGGCCCGGTCGCTCAGCCTGTTGAACCCGGGCTGATCAGTGATCGAGCATACCTGTCCCTGCAGCACCTGCTCGCTGATGTTGATCTCAAGCACGTGGATCTGGGCGCGTAGTGAGTCTTCGCGATCGGATACCGCCTTGGCCATCGCATTGAAGGCGCTGACCAGCTTGCCAAGGGCATCGTCGTCTTCGTAGTTCAGTTGCAGGTCCCGGTCGCCGCCGGCGATGGCGTCCGCCGCCGTGGCGAGCTGACGAAGTTGCCGGTTGATTGAGCGCGCGAAGCGCAGAGCTGCGTAGCCACATATCGCTACCAGAACTGCGCTGGATGTCACCAGGAGCAGCAGGATCTCCACCGTTGCCCGGCGCATGGGGCGCAGCGTTTCACTGAGCAGTTCCCCTTCCACGCCGATCACGGTCATCCAGTTCCAGTAGGGGAAAGTGGCAATGAACAGTGTTTCCTGCCTGTTCGGATCCGCACCTTGCCCGCCCGGTTGCCTGGGGCTGTTGTGGTCTTGAGGGAACCGCCGCACCTGGCGTTCACTGAGTTCGGCGGTGCTGCTTCGATGGGGGGCTGGAACACCACCGGACCGCCTCATCGCTTCGAGCAGCTGGGCACAGGTGGTTGGTGCCGGCGACTGGTAGGTGCAGATCGGCTGGCCACTCGGATCGCTGCTGAAGAAGGCAACGCGGTGTTGATCATAGGGAAACAGGTTGGCACTGGTGGTGAGAATGCGTGTGGCGGCGTCATTGCTGACGCTCACGACCAGCACCAGTCTCTGGTCGGAGCTGTTGACGTGAATGGGTGTGATCCGGGTCATGCGCCACGTCCCATCGCGCCGCAACATGGTGTTCCGGGGCACGATCTGGCCAGACTCAGCGGAGTAGAGCCGCTCCACCTCGCGCTGATTGGCGGCACTGATCAGTGAGTGTTGCGCCAATGGTTGGCCATCGCTGCTGATCCCAGTCAGTCGCTGCCAACCCTTGTCGTTGCTGTGGTAGTAGATGGAGGCGCTTTCAGACGGTAAGGACAGCGGCAGTTGCAGAAGCGTGTTCAGCCGTGCGGGTGGCTGGTTCACATCCAAGGGTTGTCCTTGCCAGCTCAGCCGACCCTGTTCATCCATGCGCAAGGGTTTGAGGCTGTTCTTGAGGAGCTCCGAATCTTCGAGTATTTCCTCTGTTGTTGTTTGTGCATCCTGCTGAATGATGCTGGTGGTCAGCAGTAATGTCGTGCGGTTGCTCTGGTCAAATAGCCGTGTCAGTTGCAGTTTTGCAACCTCTGCCATCTTGATTGAGGCGCTGCTGGCAATGACAAGAAATAAGCCCAGGCCGGCGATCGGCCCCGAAACCCCGAGGATGATCAGGCGAGCCGATAGCTTCATGCGGATGCTCCGATCGGCTCAGATCCAATCTAGTATCCAGCCATGCGGGCCCGCGTTCGCCTTCCGCCCTCGTCATGGTCAAGATTCTCGCCATTCACTCCTTCCGCGGCGGCACCGGCAAGTCCAACCTTGCGGCCAACCTGGCCACGGTGCTGGCCATGGGGGGGCGTCGGGTGGCCATTGTCGACACCGATCTGGCCTCGCCGGGTGTGCATGTGCTATTCGGCTTTGCGCCAACGGCTGAGCAGCACACCCTCAACGACCATCTGGAGGGAGCGGTGCCGATCCGTCATTGTGCCCATGATGTTTCCCCTGCCGAGGTGAAGCAGGCTCGGGGGCAGATCTGGCTGGTCCCCGGTGCCATGAGCAGCGACAGGATCGCACGTCTTCTGCGCGAAGGCTACGAGGTGGAGAAGCTCAATGATGCCTTGTTTGAGCTGGCAGAGGTATTGAAGCTGGATGTAGTGATTGTCGATACGCATCCAGGCATCAACGAAGAGACACTGCTCTCCACAGCGATCGCTGATTGCCTGATGATGGTGATGCGTCCTGATGGCCAGGACTATCTCGGTACGGCGGTGGCGGTTGAGGTCGCTCAGCGGCTGGATGTGCCTGCGATTCGCATGGTTGTTAATAAGTTGCCCTCCTACTTTGATGTTGAGCAGGTCAAGGAGCGCGTCATCAGCAGCTATCAGGTGCCGATCGGTGCCCTGTTGCCCCTCTGTGATGAGCTGCTCACCCTGGCCAGTGGCGGGCTGGCGGTGCTGCGCTACCCCGAGCACCCGTGGAGTCTCGGGGTGCAGCAGCTCGCCGGAGATCTGACGGCTTCGGTGCTGTGACGACCCTCCCCGTGTTCGGAGAGGCCAGCTGGCCGGAGGGGCCGCTCACGATGACGGCCCTGCTGGCGCTCGAGCCGGCAGGCCTGCGCCGCGTTCTCAAGGCCGGCTTGCGCCAGGGGGCTGAGGACGTCGCCCTGCGTGCCCTGGTGGCGGCCGAGTTCGGCTGTGAGCCGGAGGCAGCAGCAGTCGCGCAGCTGCTCACGCAGCTTGAGGCTCGGCAGTGGTTGGTTCGGCAGGGATCTGTCTGGAAAACGCGGTTGGCCTGATTCGCCGGTGTTAAAAAGGTCCACAAAGGAACGGCACCGATGCACGAGGGGCTTCGCAATTTCTGGTACGCCGTTGAGCACGCTGCCGCCCTCGGCGCCGCTCCTCGTCAGGTGACGCTTCTCGGCCTCAACTACGTGCTCTATCGGGACGGCAGTGGTGCACCGAAGGCGGCCGTGGATCGCTGCCCCCATCGCGGGGCCAGCTTCAAGACCGGATGGGTCGAATCGGGTTGCCTGCGCTGCCCTTATCACGGCTGGTCCTTTGAGGGTGACGGGCGCTGCAGCCGCATCCCGGCCGATCTACCCGGTGTGCCGATTCCTGCTCAGGCCAGGCTGGTCATGCTGCCTGCTGTGGAAGCCTCCGGCTTCATCTGGATCTTCCCGGGCGATGCCGCCATGGCTGATCCAGGCCAGATCCCGGCATTTCCAGAGCTGGGGGCTGAGGGCTGGCGGGCGGTGAGCGGCTCCTACCGCTGGGACGCCAATTTCAGCCGTGTTGTCGAGTCGGGTCTGGATACATCCCATGCCCCCTTCGTGCACAAGCCGTTCTTCATTCACCGTGATGATGCCGCTGTCGCACCCATTGAGGTGGGCGAGGATGAGCGGTCGGCAAGTTGCCTGGTCAAGACCAAGCCGCCGAAGCGACTCGGCCTCCTGAAGTACATCGTGAAGCGCGACCGCGACTACTCAAGCAGCCGTCTTACCTGCTATTTCCCTAATGTAAACCGCATTGCGATTGATTTCAACTGGAAGGGTTATCAGTACATCTACTTCGCCAGTAATATCCCGCTCTCCGCGACCGAAACGCTGACCAAGTGGATTGGGGTACGTAACTTCCTGCCGCAGCGTTGGGCGGATCGCAACTCGGTCAAGAATACCGTCGATACCTATCAGGAAGATCGGATTGTGGTTGAGAGTCAGGACAAGGCGTTGTCGTGGGATCGTGCCCAGCGTGATCTTCTGCTCTCCTCTGATCAGTTGATTCTGGCTTATCGCAAGCGGATGACTGCCTTGCTGGATCAGCGTTGAATCTCATTCCTTATCGACCGACAGCACCTGATCCGATGACAACCACCAGCCCCCGTGAGTTCGCCGAGCAGGCCGAGCCCTTGACCTGGCCCAAGGACTGCTGGTACGGCGTGGGTGTGGCAACGGCGTTTGTTTCGGATCGCCTGCATGTGATCCGTTTCCTTGGTGACGAGCTGGTGGGCTACCGCGATGCCCAAGGCAATGTCGTGCTTGCGGATAATCGCTGCGCCCATCGGGGCTGTCGGTTCAGTGCGGGCTGGGTTGTCGACGATCAGCTGACCTGTCCCTATCACGGCTGGCGGTATGACAAGGCCGGAGCCTGTAGGCACATCCCTGCACTTCGCCCGGGAGAGTCCATTCCGGCAGGTGCTCAGATCCGTGTCTACAGGACCGAGGAGAAGTACGGGATCGTCTGGGCCTGGATTCCTGAGCATGAGCCTGAGCCCACCTACGAGATTGAGTACATCCCGGAGCTTGATGGTATGCATCATCATCCGCGGGCTGACATCCGTTATCTCTTCAAGGGGCATTTCTCTCGCACGATTGAGAATGGCATCGACCCTGTGCATGCGCCCTTCCTGCACGGCAAGAGCGTTGGTCAGGTCGGGCCCGATGCCGATCTCACCTATCCGGATTTTGAGGTTGTTAAAGGAGAACGCATCACCAAGACGCGTATTCCGGTCAAGGTGCAGCGTCTCAGTGGCCTGGTTCGCTATCTGCTCAAGGGTGATGCTGATACCACCTATAAGGAGTTCCGTTTCATCTACCCCAATGTCAGTCTGCCACTGAATCGCTTCGGACGTTTCGAGTTCGCCAGTGTGCTCGTGCACCTGCCTTACAGCGAGACGGAAACGCTTGTGGAGGCAACGAACTGGCGTAATTTTCTGCGGGCCACACCGCTGCTCACGCGCTGGTTCGATCACGAAACCGCCAAGACGGGTCTGCAGATCCTCGTGGAGGACAACAGTGTCGTGAAGGATCAGCAGCCCCGGATCGTGCGTTATCGGGGCTCGCGTGAGGTGCTGGTGAAATCCGACGGCATGGTGCTCGGCTTCCGCAAGGTCATGCGGCGCTTTCTGGAGCCCGATGCCAGCCCCGGCTCAGCGGATTGAGGCTGATTCGGATTCAAGTGGCAGGCCAGAATCCTGGCCTGTGAACAGCAGGTCTGGGTGTGCACGATCGCGCCCGAGCAGGGCAATGCCCAGCAAGGCGAAGAACGCCTCGAACAGGAAGCAGCCCAGGCTGCTCTTGTCATAGATCCAGCCCGCCGCAATCGGACCGATCGCACTGGCCAGGCCCGTGAGCGAGGCGAGGCTGCCCAGCACAACGCCCTGCTCGGTGGGTGCGACCAGTCCGGACACGAGGCTGCGTGCGGTCGGCAGGACGAACGCGGCACCCACGGCAAGAACCATGCCGGAAAGAAGAATCACGCTGGCGGTGAATGCCCCTGAAACCTGGGCGACCGGAATCAGCAGCACGGAACCGGCCGTCAGCGCCATGCCTGCCCGGTTCACGTTGATTTCTCCCCAGCGTTTCACCAGCTTGCCGATCAGGCCCACCTGCACAACGGTCAGCGTCACGCCGATCACCACCAGCACGCCACTGGTCTGGCCTGGATTCCAGCCGAACAGATCCTTGAGTGAGAGCACCAGCAGGCTGGTGAAGGCGGCGAAGCAGAGATTGAAGGCGGCGAACGCCAGGGCGATCCGATTGAGCCTGGGTGCCGTGATCAGGCGCAGCACCGGCTTGATCAGATTCATGCGCCTGAGATCCAGGGGCTGGCGCTGCTGCGGGCTCAAGGTCTCCCGCAGCACGATCGAGGCCGTGAGCAGGTTGTAGCCCGCCAGTCCTGCCGCTACGAACACGGGCACGCTGGGGCCGAAATGCACCAGCCCGCCCCCAAGCGCCGGCCCTGCGATGGCACCGATGCCGAAGGCGGCACCACTGATGCCGAGATTGCGGGCACGGTTGCCCGCATTGGAGATGTCCGTGATGTAGGCCTGCAGGGTCCCCATCGTTGAGGTGGCGACGCCATTGACGGCGCGCGAGAGAAACACCACGCTCAGGGATCCTGCCCAGCCGAACATCAGCAGCGAGATCACATTCAGGCCGATGCAGGCGAGAATGACAGGCCGCCGGCCGATGCTGTCACTGAGGGACCCCATCAGGGGACTGGTGAGCACTCCGAACAGGGTTGCCGTAGAAGCGACCAGGCCGAGCGTCAGCGCATCAGGTTTGTAGGCTTCGAGGATGAACGGTAATAAGGGATAGACGATGTTCTCTCCCAGCTTGTCGAGAAGCAGGGTGAGAAAGACGATCGCCAGAGGGTTATGAAGTCGCTTCAGCAAGCAGGTGCTGCCTCAAGGCGCAGGAGTGGGATCAGCTTCGCATTGACCAGGTCGGGATCCTCGTCATGGGGGCAGTGCCCCAGCCCCGGCAGGCTCTCGAAGCGATGCACGCATGGGAACTCCTGCCAGCTCCGGGCCACTGCCAGCGGCTCCCACGGATCCCGTTCGCCCCAGAGCATGGCCACCGGTGTGTGCAGTCCGGCCAGCAGATCCGGCGCCAGCCTGTCGTTGAACAGGTTGATGAAGCCTCGGAAGGCCTCGCTGGCGCCGGGCTGCAGTGCCGGTTTCAGCAGCAGCTGCACCAGCTGCTCGTCCACGTTCCGGCCGCTGGGATAGGCCTGCGCCAGCACCCGGCGGATCACCCCCGGCCTGACCAGGCTCCTGTAGAGCGTCTCGGTCAGCCACCGCTGCCGCACCGCCGCCTTCAGCAGAGGCCGGGCCAGGCGCCGCACCGGCGGTTGCTCCGCCAGCCGCTTGTCATCCAGGGCCCGTTCGGCACAGTCGATCAGGATCACCTGCCGCGCCGGACAGCCGGATTGCTCCAGTTGGCGGGCGGCCTCCAGTGCCACCACTCCGCCAATCGAATTGCCGATCAACTGCACGGAACCAGGCACCAGCTCCCGCACGAAATCGTGCACCTGCTGGCCCCAGGCCTCAATGCCGTAGCGCCAGCTCACCTCCGCGTCGATCGGTTCATCAGCCAGGCGGGAGCGCGGCTTGCTGCTGTCGCCGAACCCGAGCAGGTCGATCCCGTAGGCGTTGTGCTCGGCGGCCACCTGCGGCAGGTTGTGGCGCCAGTGCTCCTTGCAGGCCCCGAAACCGTGGATGAACAGCACGGAACTCGGCCGCTCCCCGGCGGCTGCCGTCGGTGCGGGAGACCGCACGTAGCTGATCGTCTGCTGCCGCCAGGTCCAGCGCTGCAACCAGTCGGAGGGGTAAACGCTGTCGCTCATCGGTTCATCCTGGGTCAGTGGTGGGCGAGCTCGGCGGCATCCGGGACCCAGCGGTTGACGCGGCCGTCCTCGATCCGCCAGATGCGATCCGCATCGTTGAGCAGGCGAAGGTCGTGGGTCACCAGCAGCACGGCGCTGCCACGGTTCCGGCAGAGATTGCCCAGCAGCTCCACCACGTCCTTGCCGGATTGGCTGTCGAGTGAGGCGGTGGGCTCATCCGCCAGGATCAGTTCCGGTTCAGGGGCCAGGGCGCGGGCGATCGCCACCCGTTGGCGCTGTCCTCCCGAGAGCTCCTCGGGATAGTGGTGGAGCCGATGGCCCAGGCCGACGGCCTCAAGCAGCGCCGTCGCCTGACGGACGCGCTGCTGCGGATCGGGTTGACGCAGCTGCAGCAGCAGCTGCACGTTCTGCAGCACCGTGAGGGAGCTCACCAGATTGTGACTCTGGAAGATGAAGCCGATGCGGCGGCGGATCTGAACCCGGGCCTGCTCGCTCGCGCCACAGAGTTCTTCACCCAGCACCTGCAGGGAGCCGGATTCCACCGAGCGCAGGGCGCCGATCAGGGTGAGCAGCGTGCTTTTGCCGCTGCCGGAGGGCCCCACCAGCAGCGTCACCTCGCCGGCTTCCACCTGGAAGTTCAGATCGTGCAGGATCTGACTGCGCAGCTCCCCTTCTCCGTAACTGTGGCTGAGGCGTTCGGTGCGGATCACCGCAGAGCTGGTTGGCTGCATGGGGAGTGGCAGGGTCAGAACACCGAGGCGGGATCGGCATCGCGCAGTTTGCGAATGGCGATGGCAGCGGAGGCCGCACAGACCCCCAGGGTCAGGCATCCCACAAGTGTCGTCTTATCCGCCGTCATGGCGATGCGGATGCCGGAGGTGGCCGTGAGGAAGGCGTACATGCCCGCGCTGATCACGGTGGCTGGAATGAAGGATGACACACCTAGAAGCAGTGCTTCCTGAATGACGATCACCAGGATGAACAGATTGGAAAATCCCATCGCCTTGAGTGTGGCGTACTCCTTGAGATGGTCGCTGACATCGGTGTAGAGAACCTGATAGACCACGACACCACCGACCAGCAGGCCCATGAACGTGCCGAATCCAAAGATCACACCAAATGAGGAAGCGGTATTCCAGTAATTGCGCTCCTGCTCGATCAGTTGGGTCTTGGTCAGCACCTGGATCTGATCACCCAGCAGGGCCTGAATGCGTGCCTGCGCCCTGGCTGGCACGGCCGATGAATCCAGTCGGATCAGGCCCAGCGAGATTTCACCAAGGTTGATCTGGCGGTAGGCCAGCTGGATGGCGGTGCTGTCGCTGCTGACCAGATTGCTGTCTGCGGCGAAGGTGGAGCCCAGGCGGAACAGTCCCACCACCTGGAAGGTCTTGGAGAGATCGGCCAGGGTCAGGAATTGGGATCCATTGGCCTTCACCGCTGCTGTGACGGGGCCTGTGTTGCGGTTGCCGAGCGTGTCGAACAGCACAAAGCCCGGCGTCTTCAGCAGCGAGGACTGGCTGTTGAGCTCCGGTAGGTCGAGCACGCGCGCGTCAGGGTCGTAGCCGATCAGGCGCAGACTGGTGGGTTTGATGGAACCCAGTTTCTGGGCATTGACATTGGCGACATAGACGGGAACCGTCTGCCTGACACCTTCGACACCGAGGGCGTTGTAGAGCAGCGACTGAGGGAACTGCTGAAAGTTGCCGCTGTTGAGGGTGCCGGGGCTGATCAGAATCAGATCGGTATTCAGGGCCTCATAGAAGGTGGTGGCGCTGCTGAGCAGGCCGGACTGAAAGCCGATCTGCATGTACATCAGCAGGGCGGCAAAGCCGATGCCGACGACGGCCACCAGATAGCGGACCGGTTGCCGCCGCAGTTGCAGCCAGGCCATGGGCAGGTCCTGCAGGCGCAGGGGATCGACGAACCGCGCCCGCCAGTTCATCGATCGAAGCGCACGGTCACGTTGAGATTGCTCAACTGACGCACGCGGTCGCGTTCCGATGGATCGAGGTCCAGCTTGACCAGAACCACGCGGGCATTGACATCGTTGTTGCCATTGACGGCGAACAGATCCCGTTGCGAGACGTTGCCGACGATCGCCCGCAGTCGCGCCCTGAGGCTGCCGCGGAAGCCGCCGCTTTCAGCGCTCACCCGGGCCGTCTGGCCGATCCGCAGCCTGGCGATGTCGGTCTGGAACACCTGGGCCCAGGCCTGCATGCGGTCGGTGCGGCCGATCAGGGCGAGGCCGTCGCTGGTTTCCTTCATTCCGGGCCAGCTGTAGATCCGGATCAGCGTGCCATCGAGCGGCGAGCGCACCTCGGCGGCGGCCAGCTCAAGCCTGGCGCGATCCACGGCGGCCCTGCCGGAGCGGATGTCCGACTGCTGGCGGATCACACCGGCTCGTGCTTTGCCCAGCTCCTCCTCGGAGATGGCGCCATCGGCGAAGAGCGTATTGCCCTTGCGCTGGCTGATTTCCAGGAACGGAAGCAGGGCCTGACTGGAGGTCACGTTGATTTCCGCCTGCCTGAGCGCGGCCTGCAGCTGCCCGTAGCTGCTGAGTCGCGCCAGCACCTGGCCCTTGCGGATCGGATCTCCCTCCCGCACCAGCCATCGGTCCACCACCTCATTGCCACCGGCAACCCCCGCTGGCACGGACAGGGTCACCAGATCTCCCTCGGGGATCAGCCGTCCCAGGGCCGTCACGGCCGGGACCGGCGGCGGTTCCGGTCGGGGTTGGGGCTTCGGCCGGAGTTGCGTGACCGCCACGCCAAGTCCTGCGGCCAGCAACAGAATCCAGAGCCAGCGACGCTGGCGCAGAACCCGCGGGATGGCCAGCGTGGACTGGTTGCTGGTCATGTTGCCGGTCGGGTGCGGAGATTCTAATAGCAGGTTCGAGCCTACTAGGATCCGCCGGAGGACATGCCAGTTCAGATGCGGCGCTTTTCACTGTCGGCCGGTGAATATGTCTATCGGGCTGAAGACCCCAGCGGCAGTGTGTTTGTCGTCAGGTCCGGCGCCGTTGAGCTGACCAGCCTCTATCCGGAGACCGGCGAGGGGGTCGACAGCGTTCATGGGCCCGGCCATGTGTTCGGGGAGTTGGAGGTGATTGATGACAGGGCGCGCACCTGCAACGCCAGGGTGGCTGCGGACGTGACTCTGATTGAGATCGACAAAGCTGAGCTAATGGATTTGCTCTATAAGCACCCGGAGAACAGTCTGGTGCTGGGCAAGAGCTCCTTTAAGCGTTTGCGCGATCTGCTTAGTGAAGAATCGCTGGACTCCGATCTGGCGCGGTTGCGCGAAGAGCTCGAGCTTTCGATTCGCCAGGCAGTGGTGGCGCATGAGTCGCGCGTGGTCAAGAGCCACAACGGCATGGCGGCTATTGGCGTGCCGATTGTGCTGATGGTCGTTCTCGCCGTCGGCGCCTACTGGTTCTTCCACAGAGCCTGAGGCACGTCCGCTTGGTTCTGCTTCTGTTCCCCTTCCCTTCATCCCCCGCTCGCCGATGAAACCCCAGCCCAGCGCCGACGAAAAGCAGGCGGCCTTCATGGCATTCCGTGAGCAGATGGCTCGCCGGGTGGACGATGGCATTCAGGGGCACGAAGCCTCGATGACGCGCATGGGGTTTCTGTTCCTTGGCATTTTCATCGCTGTGATCGCGATCGCCGCGCTGCTGCCGTGATGCCGAGGTCAGCTGCGACGGCTCGAACCTAAAAGCCCCCGGCAGGGCCTTGGCTCCGCCGGGGGATCGTTGTGCGCAGCGTTGCTGCAGCGCGTTGAGTCAGACCGCTGCCTTCTGGTTGTCCAGCAGGTTCTTCAGCTTGGCCAGCTCACCGGCCCAGCGGGGATCGGGAGCGCCTTCCTCAACGGTGTCGCGGTGGACCACCTTGTTGACAGCCTTGCGGGCAACGGGGGTGCTGCCCATGGCGCCACCCGGACGGCGGTCGCCACCGGGGCGACGGTCATCGCGACGCTCTGAGCGCTCGATGCGCAGGGCGTTGCCGCCGAACTCACGGCCGTTCAGCTGCTCGATCACGGCGTCGGCGACCTTCTCGTCGTCGACGTTGGCGAAGCCGAAGCCACGGCCAGCGCCGGTTTCGCGGTCCTGAACGGCCTTGAAGCGGATGCCTTCACCCACGGAGGCGAACAGGGCGTCGAGCTCCTTGGCATCAAAGCTCTGCGGCAGGTTGCCGACGTACAGACGAACGCTCATGGGATCGGGGGGAAAGAACGGGATGTGCTGGCGCGTCGGGATGGTCGTCTGGTCACGCTCTGATGCGGTGAGCCGAAATCCCGACTGCCCTGATCAAAATCGTGTGGACGCTGCAGATGCTGCGCGAACGGCGGTGACGTGTTCGCTGGGCTGATTGAGCTACCGGAGTGGACGAACCGAATAAGAACCCCGAACTGGCGCCGATCAGGTCGTTGTGAACGCCTTAACCGTTGAATTTAATCACGCCGAGGTGCCTTTGCGCCATCGTTTGCGCCATCGCTGCTGGTGGTGCTCAGCCAGCGCCGCGCCCTGGACAGGGCCTCCGCACGGTCGTGCAGTCTGCCGAAGGCGCGCTCCAGCATCAGTCGTTCGAGCAGGGCGCCGAGCTGGGGCGAGGCCTGCAGTTGCAGTTCTCGCTGCAGGCTGCCGCCATCGATCGCTGCCCGTGGGTGAAACAGCGGATCCTCAGGATCCCGCCAGCGCCGCAGCCAGGGGCCTGCGCTGGTCGGGTCCGGCCAGCTCAGCAGCAGCGCCGGTAGGTCCTGCTCCAGCTGCCGCTGCAGGTGGAGCCGCTCCGGTTCGCTCAGCCTCTCGGCGCAGGCGGCTGGATCCTCCGTCCCCAGGCGCAGCTGCCACTGTCGCAGCCGCTCCACCCGCTGCTGCAGTCGCCGGCTGCTGCGCAGCGCCCGCAGGCTCTCGCCATCCAGCAGCGCAGCCAGGCGTGCCAGGGGGAGGGCTTCGGCGGTTTCGACCGCAGTCAGGCCGAGAGCCTTGGTCTGGTGGGCGCTCAGCCTGGTCAGCAGGGCCTCGTCCGCCGGCTCCAAGGGGCTGCCGGCCTGTGCCCGCCAGGGCCGCAGCAGTCCGCAGCGCAGCACCTCGAGCAGCCAGCCCTGTCCTTCCGGCGCGGCTGCCAGCTTCTCCAGCTCCGCCAGCACCCGCTCGCCCGCCACCTCGCCCAGGCGGCCATGGTGCTCGCGGATCCAGCTCAGGCTGCGCGCCTCGATGCGGAACCGCAGTTGAGCGGCCAGTCGCAGCCCCCGCAGCAGCCGTAGGGGGTCGTCGAGCAGGTTGGCCTCCGAAATGGCCACCAGCTCGCCCGCCGCCAGGTGCTCCAGGCCGCCGTGGGGATCCACCAGCATCTGCGGCTCAGCCAGCGGCAGGGCCATCGCGTTGATGGTGTAATCCCGCCGATTCAGGTCGGCGCGGAGGCTCTCCCCCTCCTGCCGGGCCAGATCGACGCTCCAGCCGCCGATCACCAGCCGGGCGATCGAGCGCTCCGCATCGAGCACCACGGCGCTGCCGCCATGGCGGCGCTGCAGCTGGCGGCAGACGGCCACCGCATCGCCCGGCAGGACCACGTCCAGGTCTGGTTGGGGGGCGAGCCTGTCGAGCAGGGCATCGCGCACGGCACCGCCCACCAGGGCCGTGCCGCTGGGGAAGGCACCGGCTGGCACGGGCCAGCGCTCCGGGTGCAACCGTTGCCAGGCCACGGCGGCGCGCGAGCCGCCGGTGGGCGCGGACGGCACAATGGCCCCATTCACACCGCTGCCGGGCATGTGCATCTGCGTGGACTGCCGCTGGGTCGACCAGTGCCAGGCCTACCACGCGGTAGAGCGCCAGCATGGCGTGCCGCACCTCTGTGCCACGCCAGGCTTCAGGCCGGTGGCCCCCCGCATTCACGTGCAGGTGCGCGACCTGCCCGCCGGCCAGGTGGGCGTCGAATGGGACGTGCGGGCCTGCGCCAGCTTCGCGGCTGATCCGGGTCGCTGGCGGCGGCTCTGCCCGGGCCGGGTGATTCCCTCATGAGTGCCTCATCGCCCTTGCTGCTGGCCCTGCACAGCTCCAGTGAGACCCTGGCCCTCGGTGTTCAGCCCCTCGCACCGGCCGAAGCGTTGGCGCCGCCCCGGCTGGCCGCCTTCCCCCTGGGGCGTGAGCTTTCACGTGAGCTGCTGCCCTGTCTGGAGCAGCTCCTCCCCGCCGCGCAGTGGCCGCGTCTGGCCCGCCTGGTGGTGGCCCTCGGTCCGGGTGGTTTCACCGGCACACGGCTCACGGTGGTGCTGGCCCGCACCCTGGCCCAGCAACTGGACATTCCCCTGCATGGCTACGGCAGTTTTCTGCTGATGGCCCGTCGTCTCGCCGCGCCGGCTGGGCCGATGGCCGGTTGCAGCCGCTTCTGGCTCCAGCAGGAGCTGCCCCGCCGCGGTTGCGTGGCCGGGCTGTACGGCCCGGATCCACAGGTGTTCGGTGGCATGGCGGAGCTGCAGCCGCCGCGCCTGTACCCGGCGGCTGAACCGCTGCCCTGGCTGGCCGGTACCCCCCAGCCGGTGCTGCCGGCGCAGGTGGTTCCCAAGGCGGATGTGGCGGAGCTGCTCGCCCTCGGTCAGCTGGCCCATACCGCTGGCCTGAGTGGTCCATGGGGGCCCGTGTTGCCCCTCTATCCCACGAGCCCGGTGGAGGGCCTGTGAACAGCGCCAGCCGTCGCCCCCCCAGGCGTAGCTCCCGTCCAAGGCCGCCGCGCCAGCGCCGCCGCGGGCGCGGGCGGCGTTTGCTGTTGCTGCTGCTCGGCGGCAGCGCGGTTGCCTGGTTGTCGCGTGGGTTCTGGCAGCCCTCGCCGCCGCCGCCCCAGCTGATCCTGGTGCTGGGTGGTGACGTCGAGCGCGAGCGCGTCGCCGGTGCGCTCGCGCGCCGTGATGGCCTGCCTGTGCTGGTCAGCGGTGGCAGCAACCCCGAATACGCCCATTGGCAGTTCGGCCGCCAGGGGCTGGCGGCTGAGCGAGTCCAGCTCGACTACCGCGCCACCGACACCCTCAGCAACTTCACCTCGGTGGTGGATGAGCTCAGGCGGGCGCGGGTGCGTCATGTCCTGCTGGTCACCAGCAGCGATCACATGAACCGGGCCCTGCTGGTGGGTCACCTCGTGGCCGGGAGCCGTGGCATCGCGATCACGCCGGTTGCCGTGCCCTGTCAGCCCAACTGTCAGCCCGAGGGGAGGCGCAAGGTGTGGGGAGATGGGCTGCGGGCCGCTCTCTGGGTGGTCACCGGCCGCGATCTCAGGGGCTGGGCGGCAGAGCGGTTCGGTCCGCTGTTGGAGGAAGCGTCGCAGCGTTGATCAGTCCCTGATCGAGCAGGGCGTTGATCTGGGCCTGACAGGCGGCGGTGGCGGCGTCGAGGTCGGCGCGGCGGCGCGACGCAGGCGGAGGGATCGGTGTGCCGATACGGATGTGCACCGGCACCAGCCGGGCGCGGCGCGAGCCGGTGCCCCAGGCGCGGTGGCTGTTGATGATCGCCACCGGCAGCAGCGGTACGCCGGCCCGGGCCGCCAGTAGGGCGGCTCCCGCCTGGGGATCATTGACGCGGCCATCGACCTGGCGGGTGCCATCGATGAACACGCCCGTGGCCCAGCCCTGTTCCAGGCGGTCGGTGGCGGTGCGGATCGCTTCGCGGTCGCTGGCGCCGCGGGCCACGGGGTAGGCCCCGCAGGCGCGGATGATCGGCCCCAGCAGCGGCACGCGGAACAGCTCCGCCTTGGCCATGAACGCCACCGGCCGACCGAGGGCATGGCCGAGCAGCGGCGGGTCGAGGTGGGAGCCGTGGTTGGCCACCACCACCAGTGCCCCCTCCATCGGCACGTTGGCGTTGCCCGCCGTGCGGCCACGGAACAGCAGCCGATACACCGGAAACACCAGCAGGTAGCTCACCAGCCGGTAGGTGAGGCTCGGCCTGGGGGTGCGCAGCAGGGCCGGCGGTTCCGCCGGCCGGCGGCGGCGGCGCAGCACCCGCTTCACCGCCTGAACGGGGCGGTTCACAGGCCCAGGTCCGCGGCGCTGGCGATCTGGCTGGGGCTGACGCCGTCGCAGCCGCGCTTGATCAGGCCGCTGAGCACGTTGCCCGGGCCGATTTCCACCGCCGTGGTGATGCCATCCGCGCTGAAGCGTTGCATGGTTTCACGCCAGCGCACACCGGTGACCATCTGGCTGCGCAGCCGGTCCTTGAGGGCCGCTCCACGGGTTTCCGGGGTGGGATCGGTGTTGCTCAGCACCGGGATCAGCGCATCGGCGAAGGGCACCGCCTCCAGCTGGCTGGCGAAGGCATCGGCGGCCTGTTGCATGAACGGCGAGTGGAAGGCGCCGCTCACGGCCAGGGGGATGGCCCGTTTGCACTTCAGCGTGCCGCTCACGGCACTCACCGCCTCCGGGGTGCCGGAGAGCACCACCTGGGCGTCGCTGTTGTCATTGGCGATCACCACCCCTTCGGTGGCGGCCACCAGCTGGTCGAGTTCGGCCCGATCGAAGCCCATCACGGCGGTCATGGCGCCACCGCCGGCGGCGGCCATCAGCTCGCTGCGGATCTTCATCAGCTGCAGACCGGTATTGGCGTCGAATACCCCGGCGGCGTAAAGGGCCACCAGCTCGCCGAGGCTGTGGCCGGCCACCAGGTCTGCCGTGCGGCCCTGGGCCCTGAGGCCATCCACCAGCAGGCTCTCGATCACGAACAGGGCCGGCTGGGTGTTGCGGGTGTCATTGAGGTCGCTCAGGTCACCGGCGGCTTCACCGGCGCAGATCGCCAGCAGGTCGCGGCCCAGCAGCGCCGAGGCTTCCGCAAAGCGCTCGCGGGCTCCCGGCAGCTCCAGCACGCCGGCGGCCATGCCCAGTTTCTGTGAACCCTGTCCGGGGAAGACCCAGGCGATCGCCATGCCGGCCGCACGCACACGTAGGGGTGGAGATTACGCGGCGCCCCGCTGGACCGGCTCGGTGGGTTCGCGCCTCAGCTGCGGGGACCGGCCCAGCGCAGCAGGGCACCACCCCAGCTCAGGCCGGCGCCGAAGCCGCTGCTGGCGATCAGGTGGCCCGGTTGGATGCGGCCATCCTTGACGGCCTCATCGAGCATCAGCGGGATCGTGGCGGCGGAGGTGTTGCCGTAGCTGGCCAGATTGCTGAGCACCCGTTCATGGGGAATCGCAAAGCGATCGGCCACGGCGTCGAGGATGCGCTGGTTGGCCTGGTGCAGCAGCAGCCAGTCGAGCTGGCCGGCCTCGGTGCCGCTGCTCTCGAGCAGCTCCTTGAGCACGGCCGGCACTTCCCGCACCGCGAACTTGTAGACCTCCTGGCCGTTCATGCGCAGGGGAGCGAAGCCCCCGATCTGGGCGCTGACGCCACCGAGCACGGGTTGGTGGTCGTTGGTCTGGGCCAGGGTCAGGCAGCCGTTGCGGCTTCCATCCGAGTGCATGCGGAAGCCCAGCAGGCCGTCCTCGGCCTCGGGGCAGGCCTCCACCGCCACGGCGGCGGCGGCGTCGCCGAACAGCACGCAGGTGGTCCGGTCGTCCCAGTCGACCCAGCGGCTCAGCTGGTCGGCGCCGATCACCAGGGCGCGGCGCATCGTGCCGCTGCGCAGGTACTGGCCGGCGGTGATCAGGGCGAACAGGAAGCCGCTGCAGGCGGCGGTGAGATCGAAGGCCACGGCGTTGCGGGCCCCCAGGGCCCCCTGCACCCGCGGCGCCGTACCGAACAGGTCGTCGGGGCTGGAGGTGGCCATCAGGATCAGGTCGAGATCCTCTGGCTGCCAGCCGGCGTGGGCCAGGGCCGCCTCGGCGGCCCGGGTGGCCAGCAGCGTCAGCGGTTCATCGGCGGCGCAGATGCGGCGGGCGCCGATGCCGGTGCGGCTGCGGATCCATTCGTCGCTGGTGTCGACCCGCTCACTGAGCTGCTGGTTGCTGACGCTGAGCGCCGGTACGGCGCTGCCGCATCCCACCAAGGCCATGCCGCAGCTGCTCATCCGGCCCAGCACCACGGGTTCAGCCCACAGGTTGGGTCAGTCAACCACAGGCCACGGCAGCGCCGGCGCCATCGCTCAGCTGGTGCAGGTCGTCCATGACGCCGTGGCTGGCGGCGGAGTGGGCGAGGCGCAGGGCGCTCACCACCGAGAGGGCCCGGCTGCTGCCATGGCCGATCACACAGATCCCATCCACCCCCAGCAGCAGCGCACCGCCGTGTTCGGCGTGGTCGAGCCGCTTCTTGATGCGGCGCAGGTTGCTGATCAGGAAGGCGGAGCCCACCTTGCCGCGCCTGCCGCGCGGCAGTTCCGCCTTGAGCACATCCAGCAGCACGCTGCCCACCGATTCGAGGAACTTCAGCAGCACGTTGCCGGTGAAGCCATCGCAGACCACCACATCGAAATCACCCGAGAGCACGTCGCGGCCCTCGCAGTTGCCGGCGAAGTTGAAGCGCTGTTCGGCCGCCAGCAGCGGGTAGGTCTTGAGGGCCTGGTCATTGCCCTTGCATTCCTCCTCGCCGATGTTCAGCAGGCCGATGCGGGGTTCGCGCACCTGCAGCACGTCGCGGCTGTAGATGTTGCCCAGCAGGGCCCACTGGTGCAGGTAGGCCGGCTTGGCGTCCATGTTGGCGCCTACATCCAGCACCAGCACCTGCTGTTCGGGATCCTTGGTGGGGAACAGGGCTCCGATCGCGGGGCGGTCGATGCCCTTGAGGCGCCCGAGCCGGAAGATCGCCGAGGCCATCACCGCCCCGGAGTTGCCGGCGGAATACACCGCCGTGGCCTCGCCTGCCTTGACCAGATCCATGGCCATGTTGATGCTGGCGTCGCGCTTCTTGCGCACCACCGTGGCCTCTTCATCCATGCCCACCGAGGGGCCGCTCGGCACCAGCTGCAGCAGGCCGGCCCGCTGGGCCTCCGCCAGATCTTCCGCCAGGTCGAGCTCCGCCACGGCGGCCTCCACCGCTGCGGTTTCGGCAACGAAGCGCACCCGCACCGGCAGCAGCTGCACGGCCCGCAGGCACCCCTCCAGGATCGGTCCCGGCGCGTAGTCGCCGCCCATGCCGTCGACCGCCACCCACAGGCGATCGGCATCGTTGATCGGCTCGCCTTCGCTGCCGCCCACGCCCTTCTGCAGCCGGCGCAGCGGGTCGAACACCAGGGGTTCGAGCACAGTGCTGGTGGCCACGCTGGCGGCGTTGCCCGCCACGTTGCCGGCCGTGGAGACCACCGATCCGGCCACACTGCCCGCCACGCTGCCGGCGGCGGAGGCGGTGCCGACCAGGGAGGTCACGGCCGGGTTGCGGCGATACCAGATCACCAGGCGGCGGATCGCCCGGGGGCGGCTGCGGCGGGCTCCGCCGCCGGAACCGGATGCGTCAGTGGGCTTCGGGGGCAACGGCTTCAACGATGCGCTGGAACAGATATCCGGTGCCCCGCGCCGTGAGGATCAGCTCGGGGTTGGCCGGATCATCCTCCAGTTTGGAGCGCAGCCGGGAGATATGAACATCCACCACGCGGGTGTCCACATGACGCTCGGGGGTATAGCCCCAGACATCCTTGAGAATCTCGCCGCGGCTGAACGGCTCGCCGCTGCGGCCCACCAGCAGCTCCAGCAGGCTGAATTCCATGCCGGTGAGCCGGATGCGCTCGTCGCCGCGGTACACCTGCCGCTTGTTGGTGTCGATGCGCAGGTCACCCACCTGGATCACGCCGGAGTTGGGGATGCCGGCCACGCTGTCCTTGTCGACGCGGCGCAGCACGCAGCGGATGCGGGCCTCCAGCTCCTTGGGGCTGAACGGCTTCACCACGTAGTCGTCGGCGCCCAGCTCCAGGCCGGTGATGCGATCGGCCACGTCGCCGAGGGCCGTGAGCATCACGATCGGCACGTCCGATTCCTTGCGCAGCTCTTGGCACACGCCGTAGCCATCAAGCTTCGGCATCATCACGTCGAGCACCACCAGATCCGGACTGGTGCGCCGGAAGGCCTCAATCGCCTCCAGGCCATCGCAGGCGGTGACCACCTGGTAGCCGATCATCGAGAGGCGCGTCTCGAGGATGCGGCGGATGCTGGCCTCGTCGTCGACGACCAGAATGGTCTCCTTGGCCGAGGCGGCGGAGGCTGCAGGGGGAGAGGTGGCCGTCATTGCACGACGCGGACCAGACGGGTTAAGTAGATCGACCTACTGAACAAGGTCGGCAGGCCCCCGGGTTCACCGGACGCCACCATTCTTCATACACCTTTTCCTTGGCGCGCGTCACCCGGTCCTACGTCTGTCAGAGCTGCGGCGCCGAGACCCGCCAGTTCTTCGGGCGCTGCCCCAGCTGCGGCAGCTGGAATGCGCTGGTGGAGCAGGCCGCGCCGGCGGTCGATACCCGTCGGCGCCGCCCCGTCGCGGCGGTCACACCGGCTGGTGTCGCCGCGGCGCCGCGGCGCTCCGAGCCGATTCAGGCGGTGGGGGAGCGACCCCTGCAGCGCCTCGGCAGCGGCTACGGCGAACTCGACCGTGTTCTCGGTGGCGGCCTGGTCCCGGGTTCGCTGGTGCTGCTGGGGGGCGATCCGGGCATCGGCAAGAGCACCCTCCTGCTCCAGAGCGCCCAGGCGATGGCCGAGCGGCATTCGGTTCTGTACGTGAGTGCGGAGGAATCGGCCCAGCAGGTGAAGCTGCGCTGGCGGCGGCTGGCGGAGCAGCGGCAGGGCCTGGCCGCTGCTGGTGCCGGTGCAGCCTTGGAGGCCGGTCTCCAGCTGCTCTCGGAAACGGATCTGGAGCTGGTGCTGCAGGAGCTGGAAGCCCTACGGCCGGCCGTGGCGGTGATCGACAGCATCCAGGCCTTGCACGATGGCGAGCTCGGCAGTGCCCCCGGCTCGGTGGCCCAGGTGCGGGAATGTGCGGCGGCCCTGGCCCGGATCGCCAAGCGCCAGGACACGGCGCTGCTGCTGGTGGGCCATGTGACCAAGGAGGGCATGCTCGCCGGCCCGAAGGTGCTGGAGCACCTTGTGGATGCGGTGCTCACCTTCGAGGGCGATCGCTTCGCCAGTCACCGCCTGCTGCGGGCGGTGAAGAACCGCTTCGGCGCCACCCATGAGCTGGGGGTGTTCGAGATGCGCGGCCAGGGTCTGGCGGAGGTGCTCAACCCCAGCGAGCTGTTCCTCGGTGGCGATCAACCCAGCGCCGGCACCGCCACGATCGTGGCCTGCGAGGGCACCAGGCCCCTGGTGGTGGAGCTACAGGCGCTGGTGAGCACCACCAGCTACGCCAGCCCTCGCCGCACCGCCACCGGGATCGGCACTAACCGCCTGCACCAGATCCTCGCGGTGCTGGAGAAGCACCTCGGGGTGCCCCTCTCCCGCTTCGACTGCTACCTGGCGGTGGCCGGTGGCCTGGAGGTTGAGGAGCCGGCGGCTGATCTCGGTGTGGCCGCGGCGGTGGTGGCCAGCTACCGGGATCTGACCCTGCCCCCCGGCACGGTGCTGATCGGTGAGCTGGGGCTCGGCGGCCAGCTGCGGCCGGTGGGCCAGCTGGAATTGCGGCTGCAGGAGGCGGCGCGTCTGGCCTTCAGTCGCGCCGTGGTGCCGAAGGGCAGCGGTCTGGCCAAGGCCGTGCCTGGGCTGGAGATTCTGGAGTGCTCCACCGTCGCCGAGGCTCTGGTGCGGGCCCTAGGCTCCGCCTGTGTGGAGTCGTGAGCGTGGCTGCCGGGGCGGTCTTGCTGACCGTCGATGGTTGCTCTCGTCGTCCAGGACCTGGCGAGAAGAAGCGATCTAGCATCTGATCAGCAGCTGTTGGTTCGGTGGTCGCTTCCCTCGCATTCGGCTCCGATGAGGCGGCGCTGGCCCTTCCGTTCGACGGTAAGAGTGGAGTTCCGTTCGTTGATTCCCTGGATCCCCCTGCCTTCGGCGCGTCCGCGCTGGAGGCCGCCGGTCAGTTCCTGGCCACCTGGGATGCGCTCGATTTTCCCGCCGTGGGTCTTGCCGGTATGGCCGCCAAGGTCCATGCCACTGGCGTGGATCCACTGATCGGGACATCCAGCCTGGGCTCCTTCCCCGGCGATCCGATCGCCGTCGGCGATCAGTTGACCGGTCTTGCCGTTGGAGCCGCGAGGGTTGATCGGGCTGGCAACACCATGGCGCGCGCCTGCAACCTCGGCACCCTCAATGGCACGCGCACCGTCAGCGACTGGGTTGGCAAGACCGATGCCAATGATTACTACCGCTTTGATCTTGCGCAGACAAGCAGCCTCAGCCTCAACCTCAATGGCATGAGTGCTGACGCCGATCTGCGGCTGCTCAGCAGCACAGGCGCCGTGCTGGCCAGCTCCGTCAACGGCGGCACCACGGCTGATTCAATCAGCTGCAGTCTCGCTGCCGGCACTTATTACGCCCAGGTCCAGCGCTACAGCGGAAAAACCAACTACAACCTCACGCTCACGGCCGCCGCGCCAACCACGCCTGCCGGCTTCAGTTCAGCCAATGGTTACGGCGAGGCCTCGGTCGAGCGGGCGATCGAGAGCCTTCTGGGTGTCAGTATCGCTGATCAAGCTAATCAGTTCGGCGCTGGCCTTTATGGCCTCGATCGCATCGGTGCGCCGGAGGTCTGGAACTATGGCTATACCGGTGAGGGACTGGTCGTCGCCGTTCTGGATACGGGAGTGGATCGCAACCATCAGGATCTCGATGCCAATACCTGGGTCAATGCTGGTGAGCTGGCGGGTAACGGCGTCGATGACGATGGTAATGGCTATGTTGATGATGTGTACGGCTGGAACTTCAGTGGCAACAACAACAATACGCTTGACGTCAATGGTCATGGCACCCATGTGGCTGGTTCGATCGCGGCCGAGCGCAATGATTTCGGGGTGACTGGCGTCGCCTATGACGCTCAGATCATGTCCGTCAAGGTGCTGAGTGATGCCGGTTACGGCTATAATCAAGGAATCGCCGATGGCATTCGCTACGCCGTTGACAATGGTGCGAACGTCATCAATCTCAGTCTTGGTGGTAGCACCCCCAATTCCGAGCTGCAGAGTGCGATTCAATATGCCTGGAGCAGCGGCGTCTCCGTGGTGATGGCCGCCGGTAACTCCGGTGCCTCCATGCCGGGTTATCCGGCTGCCTATGCCAATCAGTGGGGCATGGCGGTCGGTGCGGTGGATAGCACCGGCGCTCTGGCCTCCTTCTCCAACCGAGCCGGCTCCGCGCCGATCGATTACGTCACGGCCTCGGGCGTTGCCGTGACCTCCACCACGCCCAATAACAGCTACGCCACCTACAGCGGCACCTCCATGGCCACCCCCTATATGGCTGGAGCCATGGCGTTGCTGATGCAGGCCAACCTCGAAAGCGGCAGCAATCGGAGCATCGGTCAGCTTGAGCAGCTCTTCACCAGCACCGCCACCAACATGATCGGACCCGCCACTGCCACGGCCTCGACCTCGGCCTCGGCTGCGGCCACCGGAATCGCGGTCGGATCCTCCCTGCCTCAGCTGGCTGCGGATGCAGCCACCGAGCCCTCGCCATCAGCCCTTGCGGTGCAGGCCGTTGCCTCCACATCAGCGCCCCAGGCTCCATCGGCTGCAGTCGCTTCTGGATCGAGCCCCGCCGATCTTCCATGGGTCCCGGCCATCGACGCTTCCGGCTTCCCGGATCTTCCGGCGGTGTCAGCCGAGGCGATCACCCCTGCCTCCTCGCCCCTTGCCTCTGCCATCCCCGCCGTCGCCCGGACGTCGCTGCGCGGCAGCTTCGGGGCTGAACAGCTCGCGGAGGTCTCCAGTTCCAGCCCCATCGCCGCTACCTCCCGCGATCCGCTGATCAGCCCCTGGGACCGCTCGCGCGCCGGTGCTGACGAGGTCGCCGCGTTTGATCTCCTGACTGCCCAGCTGAGCGGGCGCACCGCCCGGGTCCTGGCACGTTGATCGCGATTTGCCGTCCCTTTGATGACAAAGCTGCCGCCGCGCCCGTTGCTGGCCAATGTCCTGGCCATCGGCCTCGCTGTGTCAGGGGCGCCGTTGCTTGACCAGCCGCTTTCCCCTGCTGCTGCGAGTCAACTCTCTGTGAAGATCACCGGCCGGATTGAGCGTCTGTCGGGCAACCAGTTGCCCGGCCCTGGCTCCGGCCTCCCATCCCGACCCGCCGCCGCTCAGGAGATCGTGGTGTTGAAGGGCTGTGTCGAACCGGTGCAGCTCGGTGATCCCTTCCTCCCCGCCGCTCGGCTGAAGGCGCCGGTGATCGGCCGTGGCCGCAGTGATGCCGCTGGTGTCTTCGCCGTTGAGCTCCCGGCCGCCGGCCCGGCCCTCGGGGAGGTCACTTTGATGCTGGCGGTGGAAGGGGGGTACTACCTCAACAGCTTTGCGGCCTCGGGTTGTTTCTCCACCGTCCGGGTCGATGGCGGCGAGCCCGGCCCGATCCTGCTGCGCGACAGCCGCGAGGCGGTGTTCTGAGGGTTCTGATCAGGTGCAGACGTCCCGATCAGAAGTACACGTCCACGTTGCCGCGGCCGCTCGTCTTGAGCCAGTTCTGGGCTTCGATGTAGTTGTTCGGGGCCAGCCGGATCGCCTTGGTCCAGAAGTCGGCTGCCAGGTCGAAGCGGCGGTCGGCCTCATCGGCATCGCCATGCTCCTCGGCGATCGAGCCGAGGTGATGATGGATCACGGCCATGTTGTTCAGGGCCTGGGGCATCTTGCTGTTGAGATCAAGGGCCTGGCCGTAGTGGTCGAGGGCGCGCTCGTGTTCGCCGTTGCTGGCGAACACCAGGGCCATGTTGTAAAGGATGAAGGCCTTGTCGTTCGGATCCTCCTCCAGCTTCAGGGCCTCGGCGTAGTTATCGAGCGCTTCGGCGTACTCACCATCGGCCTGGGCGCTCATGCCGTCGCGGTAATACGCGAAGGCCTCCTTGGCCCGCTGGTTGGTGGGCAGCACCTTGAGGATCAGGTCCGCCATCACCGTGAAGCTCTTGTCGATGAAGTTGTCGTTGCGCTGGGAGCGGGGCACGGCGTCGGGCTGACCTTCGGGCTCCATCCTCTCCTGTCCGGTCGCCCGCTGGCGGACCTGTTCGCAGTCCCTAGCCTTGGACTCCCCGCCTGCGCAGCCCGTGGTCGCCCTGCTGCTCGAGATCGAGGGGATGAAGTGCGGTGGTTGTGTGCGGGCGGTGGAGCAGCGCCTGCTGGCCCAGCCCGGCGTGCATCAGGCCAGCGTCAACCTGCTCACCCGCACCGCCTGGGTCGGGCTGGATCCGGCCCTCTCCGCTGAGACCGGCGGTGGTGATGAAGCCGAGCCCCTGATCGAGGCCCTGGCCACGATGGGCTATCAGGCGCGGCGCCGCGACCGCGATGATCCCGCAGCCGAGCGCGAAGCCGCGCAGTTCGCCCGCAGCTGGTGGCAACGCTGGCGGCAGCTGCTGGTGGCCCTGCTGCTGGTGGTGCTCTCGGCCGCAGCCCACCTGGCGGAGGCAGGGCAGGGCTTGCCCACCTGGCTGGCGGATATCCGGTTGCATGCCCTGGTGGCCACTCTGGCCCTTGCCCTGCCGGGCCGCGCCATCCTGGTGCGCGGTGCCCGCTCGGCCCTCGCCGGTGCTCCCGGCATGGACACCCTGGTGGGCCTGGGGATGGGCAGCGCCTATCTGGCCAGCCTCGTGGCCCTGGTCTGGCCGCAGGTGGGCTGGGCCTGCTTCTTCAACGAACCGGTGATGCTGCTCGGCTTCGTGCTGCTCGGGCGTTTCCTTGAGGATCGCGCCCGCAGCCGTACCGGCAGCGCCCTGCGGGCTCTGGCGCAGCTCCAGCCGGATCAGGCGCTGCTGTTGCTCGGTGAGGGACCCGAGGCCGCCGTTCGGCCCGTGCGGGTAGGGGCGCTGCTACCTGGTGATCGCCTCAGGCTGCTGCCCGGCGATCGGGTGCCGGTGGATGTCCGGGTGCTGGAGGGGCACTCCAGCCTGGATGTGTCGAGTCTCACCGGTGAACCGCTACCGCTGGCGGCAGCGCCTGGCGCCGAGCTGGCCGCCGGCAGCCTCAACCTGGAGGCGCCGCTGATCCTCACGGTGTTGCGGCCGGGTCATCAGAGCGCCGTGGCCCGCATCATCGGCCTGGTGGAGCAGGCCCAGGCCCGCAAGCCACCGATCCAGGCCCTGGCCGATCGGGTGGCGGGGCGCTTCAGCATCGCCGTGCTGCTGCTGTCCCTGGCCACCCTGCTGTTCTGGTGGCTCTGGGGAGCGCACCTGTGGCCGCAGGTGCTGTCGGCGACGCCGGCCCATGGCGATCACGGTGCCCATGTCGCCCATCAGACCCTCGGGGCCGGCGCCGCCAGCCCCTTCGCCCTCGCCCTTCAGCTGGCGATCGCCGTGCTGGTGGTGGCCTGCCCCTGCGCCCTCGGCCTGGCCACCCCCACCGCGATCAGCGTCGCCAGCGGGCGCGCTGCCCGCGCCGGTGTGTTGTTCCGCGGTGGCGATGTGATCGAGGCGGCGGCCGGTTTGCACACCGTGCTGTTCGACAAGACCGGCACGCTCACCCTCGGCCGCCCCCAGCTCTGCGCGGTGCAGCCGGTGCAGAGCCCAGATCCTCCCGCCGGCACCGATCGCTTGATCCAGCTCGCGGCCAGCCTGGAGGCTCAGACCCGCCATCCCCTCGCCCATGCTCTGCTGCAGCGGGCCCAGGAGCTGGATCTGCCGCTGCTGCCCCTGGCGGAGGCCGTCACCCATCCCGGCGATGGCGTCAGCGCCGGAATTGATGGGGTGCTCTGGCGCCTGGGGCGGCCCGGCTGGCTCCAGGCTGAGGGCGTCGTGCTGCCAGCCGCTGAGCAGCACCGGCTGGCGGGGTGGGAGGCGCAGGGCGCCACCCCCCTGGCCCTGGCCGCCGACCAGCAGCTGATGGGCGTCCTCGCCGTGCGCGATCAACCTCGACGGGAGGCCGCCGCCACGCTCGCCGCCCTGGCGGCCCAGGGCCTGCAGCTTGGGCTGCTCAGCGGTGACCGTCAGGGGCCGGTGCAGCGCCTGGGGGCTGAGCTGGGGCTCCGGCCTGATCAGCTGGCCTGGGAGTTGCTGCCGCAGCAGAAGCTGGCCCGCATCGAGGCCGCCCGGCGCGCTGGCCCGGTGGCGATGGTCGGCGATGGCATCAACGATGCCCCGGCCCTGGCGGCGGCTGATGTCGGCATCGCCGTGGGCACCGGCACCCAGATCGCCATGGATACGGCCGATCTGGTGGTGCTGGGCGATCGGTTGGAGGCCATCCCCGAGGCGCTGGCGCTGGCCCGGCGCACGATGGCCACCGCCCGGGCCAACCTCGCCTGGGCGTTCGGCTACAACCTTGTGGTGCTGCCGATTGCCGCGGGGGCTTTGCTGCCCGGTTTCGGTGTGCTGCTCTCCCCTCCGCTGGCGGCGCTGCTGATGGCCCTGAGTTCGCTCACCGTGGTGGTGAACGCCCTGCTGCTGGGCCGTGATGGCTGAGCGCGGACGCTTCCTGGTGCTGGAGGGCATCGATGGCTGTGGCAAGACCACGCAGTTGCAACGGCTGAGCGCCTGGTTGCCGGCCAGTGGGCTGATGCCCCCCGGCGCTGAGCTGGTGGTGACTCGTGAGCCGGGCGGTACCGCCCTGGGACGGGCCCTGCGCCAGCTGCTGCTCCATCCACCCGGCGATGCCGCTCCAGGCAGCACCGCCGAGCTGCTGCTCTACGCCGCTGATCGCGCCCAGCACGTGCAGCAGTGCATCAACCCGGCGCTGGTGGCCGGTCACTGGGTGCTCAGTGATCGCTTCAGCGGCTCGACCGCCGCGTATCAGGGCTATGGCCGCGGTCTGCCCCTGCCGCTGATCGAGCAGCTGGCCGGCATTGCCACCGGCGGTCTGCGCCCCGATCTCACCCTGCTGCTGGAGCTGCCCCTGGCCGATGCGCTGCGCCGCCGCGGTGGCCGCCCGGCCGATCGCATCGAGGCCGGCGGTGACGCCTTCCTGCAGCGGGTCTGCGAGGGATTCGGCGCCCTGGCATGTCAGCACGGCTGGCATCGCATTGATGCCGGTCGCTCGCCTGAGGCGGTCACGCAAGCGATCACGGAAGCGATCACTGCGGCGATCCGGCGGGGCCCCGAGGCCGGACCTACCCCCCATGGCTGAGCTGTTCGACGGCCTGCTCGGTCAGACGCAGGCGATTGCCCTGCTGGAGGCGGCGCTGCGGCAGCAGCGGCTGGCGCCGGCCTATCTGTTCAGCGGTCCGGATGGGGTCGGTCGCCGGCTGGCGGCGCTGCGGTTCCTGGAGGGGGTGATCGCCGGGCCGGCAGGTGCCGCGGCGGTGCGGAGGCGTCTGCAGGAGGGCAACCACCCCGATCTGCTCTGGGTGGAGCCCACCTACAGCGACAAGGGCCAGCTGACTCCGGCGTCCCAGGCTGCGGCCGCCGGAGTCAGCCGCAAGGCGCCGCCTCAGCTGCGCCTGGAGCAGGTGCGGGCGGTGTCGCAGTTCCTGGCCCGTCGGCCGGTGGAGGCCGGCCGCTGCCTGGTGGTGATCGAGTCGGTCGAGGCCATGGCCGAGGGGGCCGCCAACGCCCTGCTCAAGACCCTCGAGGAACCTGGCGATGGGCTGCTGATCCTGCTCAGCGCCGCGTCCGATCGCCTGCTCAGCACGATCCGCTCCCGCTGCCAGACCATTCCCTTCGCGCGCCTGTCGCCTGCACTGCTGCGTCAGGTGCTGGCTGATCAGCCCGCACCGGCTGGTGAGGATCCTCCGGAGCTGCTGGAGCTGGCCGCCGGCTCGCCGGGTGCGCTGCTGCTGCACCGTCAGCAGTGGCAGGCTCTGCCGGAAGGCCTGGTGGAGCGCTGCGCTGCCCTGGCCTGTGCCAGCACGCCGATGGAGGCCCTCGGCCTGGCCCGCGATCTCAGTGAAGCCCTCGATGTGGAGCAGCAGCTCTGGCTGCTGGATTGGTGGCAGTTGCACCTCTGGCGCCAACGGCAGGATCCGGCGCCGTTGCGGCGGTTTGAGGTTCTGCGTCGCCAGCTGAGGGCTTACGTGCAGCCAAGGCTGGCCTGGGAGGTGGCTCTGCTGGAGCTGTCAGGGGCACTGAGCGCCTGAGGAGGCTCAGGCGGCGGCGGTGCGGCGGTTATCGCGGGCGTCCTGCACGACGGCGGCGAGGGCTTCGTGCTGGCTGCCGTTGGGCAGCTCCAGGCAGTAGCCGGCGCCGTAGACGGTCTTGATGAAGCGGGGCTTGCGCGGGTCGGGCTCGAGCTTGGTGCGCAGGTGGCGGATATGGACCCGGATCGTCTCGATGTCGTCGTCCGGTTCGTAGCCCCACACCTCCTTGAGGATCAGCGAGGGCGGCACGGTCTGGCCATGGCGTTGCAGCAGGCAGTGCAGCAGCTCGAATTCCAGATGGGTGAGCCGGACCGGTTCGTCGAACCAGATCGCCTCGAACCGCTCCGGCACCAGGGTCAGGCAGCCGTAGCTGAGGATCTCGTTGTGCTTGACCGAGAGGGGCGCGCGGTCGCTGCGGCGCAGCAGCGCCTTGATCCTCACCAGGAGCTCCTCCAGGTCGAAGGGTTTGGCGAGGTAATCATCGGCGCCGGAATTGAAGCCGCTCACCTTGTCCTTGGTGCTGCCCAGGGCGGTGAGCATCAGGATCGGGATGCGGGCGGTGCGCTCATCGCGGCGAAGCCGCTGGCAGAGGGTGAGGCCATCCACCTTCGGCAGCATCAGGTCGAGCAGCACCAGATCGGGGATGTACTGCAGGGCCAGGGCCTGGCCCTTGATGCCGTCCTCGGCGCGCTGCACGTCGAAGCCGCTGTGCTCCAGGTGGCCGGCCACCAGCTCGCGCATGTCGCCGTCGTCTTCGATCAGCAGGATGCAGGGCTTCATGGGGGTGCGCTCCTGGAACGGGTGGACGGAAGGACAGGCGGGTGGCTGGTTGCGCGACTGAGGCAGCGGCTTGAACCGGTGGCAGGAACCAATGGATGGGCCCTTGGCCTGAAGCAGTGGACCGGGCCAGTGGCTTGAACCGGCGGAGTGAGGCGGTGGCGGCGTGGTCCGCCTGCGCTCATCCCGGTCTTGATCCCACGCATTCTCACTTCACCTTCAGCTTTTGCAGAACAAACGGCGCGCGGCAACCCCGCCTCGGATCCGCGCAGATCGATTGCACAGCAAAGGATCTGCGCGGGGCGACCCGCCGATCGCCACCGGAAATCTTCAGGATGTCTTCCGTTGAACCGCTTGCCAGCGTGCGGTGGCCGGGCGTTGTCGCTGTCCGTGATCGGCGGCGCAAAAAAAGACCCCAGCCGTGAGGCTGGGGTCTGACAGCTCCCCGGGCGGGATTCGAACCTGCGACCAATCGATTAACAGTCGATCGCTCTACCGCTGAGCTACCGAGGAATGCGCCCCTTCCGGGACCCGAAGAACTTACCCCTCAACCCTTCCCGCCCGCAAGGGGGGTGAGCCGTTGCCGCAGGCGTTCGCCCGCCTGCCAAGGGCCGACGCTGCCCCGTTCCATCACGGCAGCTCCGTTGCACCAGCTGAGTTCCTCAAGGCGATGGGTGATCCAGAGCGCTGTGATCGGCGCCTGGGCGCGATCGCAGAGGCTGCGGATCAGCTGCAGGATCTCGGTCTGGCTGGTCACATCCAGCAGGGCGGTGGGTTCATCCAGCAGCAGCAGCTGGGCGCGGCTCGCCAGGGCGCCGGCAATCGCCAGGCGTTGCTTCTGGCCGCCGCTGAGGCTGTGAATCGGACGTTGCCGGAAGCCCGCCAGCCCCACCTGGGCCAGGGCCTGCTCCACCGCCGCCAGTCGCTCGGGTCGCTCCAGGTCCGGCGGCAGGCTGAGTTCGATGTCGCTGCCGCAGCTCGGCAGCAGCAGCTGATGATCCGGGTTCTGAAACACCAGCGCCGGCTTCAGCGGCCGCCGCAGACGCCCCCGGGCCGGGTCCAGCAGGCCGGCGATCAGGCGCAGCAGGGTGCTCTTGCCACTGCCATTGCCGCCCACCAGCATCCACAGCCCCGGTTCCGGGATCGTGAAGCTGCAGTGCTGAAGCGCGATCTGGCCGCTGGGCCAGGTGAAGCCGAGCTGATCAACGGTCAGGCACGGCTCACTGCCGCCACGGCGGCCGGGCATGCCCTCAGTCACCCCATCGGTCACCCCTTCAGCCATCGATGAAGCCAGGGCGCTTGCTGCCGCCGCCCATGGCCGATTTCTCGTAGATCTGCACGGCCACCACCTCACTGCTGAGCAGGCAGACCCGCTTGCTCTCCTCCTTCTCACAGCTGAGCTCGAGCAGGCGCGGATGGCCGCTCTCCATCGCCTGTTTGACCTGGGCGTAGAGGGCCTCGGCATCGGCCTGCTCCTTGCGCTGCACCGCCACCGGCATCGGGCTGAGCTTGATGGTGAGTTCGACGACGTACACGGGCGGGACGCATGGCCAGCGCCCACTCTGGCGAATGGAGGCGGTCCGCAGGGGGCTCTAGGTGCTTTTGCTCATTTCCTGATCCGCCGGCCGGATCAGGGCCGGTTGGCTCGCCGCAGGCGGCCGGTTGCCCGTACAGTTGGCCTGTAACGCTTCATGAAGCCACTCTCATGACGATCGCTGTAGGGCGCGCGCCGCAGCGGGGATGGTTCGACGTCCTCGATGACTGGCTCAAGCGCGACCGCTTCGTTTTTGTCGGGTGGTCGGGTCTGCTCCTGTTCCCCACCGCCTA
>Ga0315899_10000469_pt1 | contig 48628 bp, 36 predicted proteins | sample LakEriMetagenome_2_FD_203518 | JGI IMG/M metagenome (GOLD analysis project Ga0315899, IMG submission 203518) | Freshwater fungal communities from buoy surface, Lake Erie, Ohio, United States - Buoy 4 MA112 | ecosystem: Environmental > Aquatic > Freshwater > Lake | place: USA: Lake Erie, Ohio...
GATAACCTTTGCGCCATCCTGAGCTTGCCCATCCCCCATCAGACACAATGCGACTGCGAAGAAAACTACGAAACATCGGTATCTTGAATTTTGCATGATAGGAACTGAAGGCTTGTATGAAAGACTCTTTCGAACTGCCACTGAAAAATGGCTTGTTATTGCCTGAGCTTGGATTCAAGCAACGGTTTTAGTCGATTCGCATAGACGGTATAGCCCTCAGCAGAGATGTGTATGTTGTCGGGTGTGTAAAGGGCTTTGATCAAGCTACCGTCGCTGTTAAGGAAATCACTTGTAAGATCGAGTACCTGCACGTGCGGTTCGCTATCTAGCTTCAATTTGCTAATCGCTTCGTTAGTTGCCTTGATGTCTTTGTAGAATCGATCGGCCGGTGTGTGAGCTGGTAGAATCTTCGCCACGATGATCTGTGCCGTCGGGAACTTCTCTCGCAAATTCTTCACACACATCTGAACCCCGTTTGCGGCTGCCTCGATACCGGTTTCTGGAGTAAAAAACATATTGTTATTACCGATCATCAATACGATGGCTTTCGGTACAAGTCCTTCGACTCCACCATGGTCAAGTCGCCAGAGAACGTTTTGCGTTTTGTCGCCTCCGATTCCGATGTTGACGGCTTTTAGGTTGGGGAAATGATTCTTCCAAGATTCTCCCCATTGAATCGTGATGCTATCTCCCACTAAAAGAACATCAACCTCGCCGGCGTTTGCTTGGACCGTTTTGACATGGTCCTCGTGCAATTTCAGCCACGCGTCACCTCCGAAAAACCCAGCACAGGGAACCACTGGCCAGAGGTGTGGCAGATGCTTGTTTGCCTCGCGCCCTGGACGGCGATCATGCTCCGGTTTATCAACGATATAGGAGCGTTCCTCGGCCGTTAAAGGCCAACCGGACTTCTGTGGCTCGGCGGAAGAGTAGGGATACTCGATTGCCCAGGTGGAAGAAGGCAGGAGCGTCAGAAGTACCACAACCAACGAAGGAAGTCTTTTCATGGGAGTTTAGTTATGTAGTGGCTAGGTAGAGTACCAGGACAAACTCTGGAGAACGTATATCATACCCTAAGGCTCGTCCGCGTTCGAATACTGGTCCGCAAGCGATTCCAATTTTGAGCAACAATCAACAGCAAGACATGACGAAGCAAGCAAATTCATTACGCCGCGAGATCGGCATATTTGGAGCTGTGATGATGGGGTTAGGCGCCATTATCGGAACGGGCATTTTTGTCGGTATCGGCGATGCGGCGAGAGTTGCTGGCCCTTGGGTTATTCTTTCCATTGCAGTTGCGGCATTGGTTGCATCGCTGAATGCGATGAGCAGCGCTCAACTGGCAGCTGCACATCCGGTGAGTGGAGGAACGTACGAATACGGATATCGCTGGTTGCATCCGAGCCTCGGATTCACCGCAGGTTGGCTGTTTCTTTGCGCAAAAAGCGCTTCGGCAGCCACCGCAGCACTCGGATGTGCAGGATACGCCCTGCGATATCTGAAAATGAACACCGAACCAATTCAAGTGCCAACAGCCCTATTTTGTTTGTTTGTCGTGATAGCTATCGTATTGATGGGAATACGTTTGAGCAACGCGTTGAATACTTTCGTCGTCTCGATCACGCTCGCCTCGCTTCTGGTTTTTACCACGGCGGGCGTTCTTTCCCTTGTATTCAGTGAATCCCGTCCACTACCGTCACCTTTGGAAATACCCGAGACAAGCACCGCGTCATGGGAAGGGATTCTCGAAGGTTGCGCATTGATGTTTGTGGCTTATACGGGATACGGTCGAATCGCAACGATGGGGGAAGAAGCCCGAAATCCGAGCAAGAACATACCAACTGCGATCCTACTAACCCTGGGTGTCGCGATGCTTGTTTACCTAATGGTAGCATGGATTTCGATTGGAACGGTCGGTGCGCAGACGTTGGGAGATAACTCGCTTACGAAAGGAGCTCCCTTGGAGATGGTCGCCTCCCACTTTACCACTCCTTGGGTTAAGGATGTCGTCGCTTTCGGTGCAATGACATCGATGCTAGGCGTCTTGATCAATCTCGCCTTAGGACTCTCTCGCGTGGTACTCGCGATGGGACGCAGGGGCGATCTACCTTCAGCATTGAGCCGGATAGACGAAGCTAGAAACTCTCCCAAGAATGCGGTTATCGCTGTTGGGTTTTTGATTGCATTGTTGATTCTTATCGGCAATATAAAACTTACGTGGTCCTTGAGTGCATTCACAGTGTTGATCTACTACGCAATCACGAACTTAGCAGCCCTCCGCATGTCGGAGCATGAGCGGCGTTATCCCCGCATTCTCGCCTTGCTAGGATTACTCGCCTGTCTCTTTTTAGCTTACTGGGTGGATCCCTCCATTTGGATCGTCGGTCTAGGGCTCATCGGAGTTGGGCTCTTATGGTGGAGGTTTGGCAAGCACTACCTATCCGGTACCTAGCGCTCAAAGGGTGAGCTTTCTGTGCTGTGTTATTACGGTGCTGTGGGACATCGGAGTTGATCTATCAAATCCACCTAGAGATGATCGCGAAGCACCCCTTGTATGAACGGTGATTTCGCTTGCGTGTAACCTGCTTTATCCTCCGCATATTGAACAGCAAGTGTACGTTTGAGGGTCGCGTACTGAGCCGCGAGGTTCGCATCGGATCGCAAAGCCTCACGGAAAGCCAAATGCTCTTTCCATAGTTCACCGCCGAGCAGAACACCGTGCAGATGGACGCGCATCATCGAAGTGGGGTCACGCACAAAGTATCGGCGAAGTGGGATTTGCGATTCGTATTCGGGCCGATAGCGAAATCCGATCGCCTGCCAAGAGTTCACTATCCCAGGACGTCGTCGTGAAGAGGCTTATTCAGTAACGACACCATGAGTTGCGGGTACCCCCACTACCCGAAAAACCGGACTATTTCGAGACGTCGCTCTACGCTCTCAACAGATTCGTGTCAATGATGCTGGTCATGGCTGACTACTAATCGTTAGAGCGAAAGCAAACAGGCTGCCGCTCGCATTGCGAAAAATGTGCGATGTTACGGCCGGTCCATTTCACTTGCCTTTAAGTTTTCCTCAAACATCTGAAGTTGTCCCTGTATTATCTTGCATGCAACGTTCGATTCACAAACGTTAACTAGGATTCCCTCAGGGAGCTTCGCGACTCTTGCTGCCGCCTCGGCCGCAGCAGGATCAAAGGACTCAACTCCTCCAACCAACCCGTACGCCCTGATGTATGCATTTGGCGACTCCTCCATGTAATTGACCAAGCCTTCAAAATCACACTCGCCCTGTTGTTGTCCTACGTATCTGACGGCACCTCCCTTGGAGTCAAGTGTATCCAGCCCACCAGCATCGATGACTTGCATCGCTGACGTGTAGGCTTTTGCAAAAAGCTCCCGACTACGCTCCAATTCCAGGTGCTGGCCATAGCGTTTCCCTACCGCCGCTAATGCCTTGCAGCGAAAGGATGCGTCCTGAATTTTCTCAGCAAGCGTTTCGGCCCGTTCCATGTCATCTTTTTGCAGATAAGCGAGAACGACCAAAAGTTGATTTTTTTCTCGCTCGGATTTAACTAAGCCGTTTACAGTGCTTTCAATGCTTTCCATTAGACTGGCGAATCCGGTTGCGTCGTCAGTCTTTGCCAGCACTCCTGCAATTCTGAGCTGCATATCTAAGCTTTGAGAATTGATCGGTTGATCCCGATTAATGAATGTGAGCGCTATCTTCAACTGCTTCTGGGCTTCTTCCTGCCTGCCGGTTTTGATCAAGACGAAAGCATATTCGACGATCATCGATGCCTGCGTCCGTGGCTCCGATATCTCTCGAATTGCGGCTCCTGCAAGATCGATTTGCTTTTGAAGTTCATTCGTTTGGTCGTTATCCGCCCGAAGCGTCATGCAGTACTCTAGGCGGCTGGACGCGTTCCGTTCGGCCTCACTAATGGATGCAATCATCTGTTCGACTTCACCCAGTACCTTTGACTTTAGTCGCATCGAGATCCGCAATTGCGTCGCTAAGTTTTGCATCGACTTGGGTAATTCAGCCATTGTTCGGTCAACCATATCGGTCATCCCTACCTTGTCGAGAGCGACGATCAAATCTACCAGAACAGCGTTCCTTTCTGTTGGATTCTTGATCTTGGCTAACGTATTGCGCATCGCGCTCTCATCCATTTGTTTGGCCTGTGAGATCGCGACCTTTCCCAATGCCATGGCTCGATAACTGTGTAACGGTACCTCAATGGGACCTTTGGAATCAAACTCGATGACGCTCGCAGCATCAGCATTCGATTTCTCGGCGAGCGCTACGTTTTCCATCGCGGCTTTCGTCTTTCCATGCTCCGCCAGATGCATTGCGATGATCCAATGCGCAGCAGCAAGATAGGAGGGACTTGAGATCGATTGGGCCATTGAAGTCGCTTCGCCGGCTAGCCCGGCCTTTGCTTGTTCCTTTGCAATGAGGAAGATCGCGTAACTTCGCAATGCAAACTTCGGAATGCTGATCGGTCCCTTGGAAGTTACCGCAAGCCCCGACATGGCGTCCTGATCGATTGCAAGACCCGCTTTTCTGGCCGCGTCGTATGCGCCGATGCTTGCCAATAAATCTGCGAACTGAAGCAAAAAGATGTTTCGCGTAGAGTCGGTAACTTTCAAATTGACCGCTGTCGACGCCGCGCCGTCCTCGAGGAACTGTTTGTACTTAGCAATGTTGCCGGTTCGCTGGTAGTACCGCGCGAATAGGGACCAATCAAACGGGTTCCATTGATCGCTTCGACCTGATGTGTCAATTCTTTCGACATGTTCGACGTATAGTCTCTCTTGTATACTCGAGAGAGCACGCTTTTCGTCAAGAAGAAATTCTTTGATCGAATCTGTTTGCTTGAATGACTTACTAATCAAGTTCAGGGCACGACCGGGTTGGTTTGGCTGTAATCCATTCAACCGGTCAAATCTCCCTTTTTCTACCGCCAACTCAAGCCTCAGCCTTTGGGAACGGCTTTGTACATACGAGTTTTTTACACCAGGCGGGGTTCTCAGGATGTCCCATTTTATATTGTCGAGGTACCTTCCTTCGTTGACTAGAAAGCGATAACGCATCGTATTTGACTTGTTTTCAATCAACGCAATCGTAGCACCTTCGAGTTCTTCCAGTTTCACCAATTCGAATCGTACTGGTTCACCCTGATGGGCATCGTTGGTCCAAGTGTCACCGACTCCAACAGGCTGTTCGGGCAATACCGGCCAATCGATCATCTGGCCTGGCCTGACTTCATATTTTTGGAATTGCTGGATCTCTCCGCGATCGGAAAATAGAAACAGAAATTCTTGTTTGCGAAATTGGCGAGCGATCGTGAGGAACACTTCGATTTCACTAAGGTCAGTTTTTGAGGGCGCAAAAGCACCATCGTCGTTGCTGTCATAGTCGACCTTGACCTTAGCGCTTCGGTGCCGAAATCGCACTCGATGGATGACAACTTTGACGACCGCACTCCCATCCTTATTGCGAGACTGAACATTCCATTCGAAGTCGTAGACAATCGAGGTCTGTTGAGGATTTTTGTCAGTAGTTTGGAATCCAGTGGCAAGCTTGCCTGTAAACACCTGATTCGGTTGGAACTTCCATCGCAAATTCACCTTTTGCGAGGGGGTGTCTGAGTTCCGCGCCTCCTGTCCTTGAATAGCGGCCCCCCACACCAAGACGAGGAACAAGATGATCACAGTCCCTCGACAAACTCGATTATCATTGCCAATCCGATTGCGAAGACCTTCAATTGCGACAAACACGGTTTGTGCTCACTTATTCTGGGCGTGAAAGAACAACATCGCGCGCTGATTGCCCGATAACTAAACTTAGGATATCAGATCCAATGATGAATACGACGCGATTTCCCTCGAGAGCAATCTCAGAAATCGCCGTCTGTTGACCGCTTTGTCCGAAGCGTACGCCTGCCAGGAGCAGCTGAAATCGGGGTAATTCGGTGACCTCGCCAAAGAGCAAGTAGTCGACCACAGCTACGTCGGGTGGATGCTGCAATTGACTTCGCTTGCACCGGGTATCGTGGAATCGATTCTGGCAGGACATGCCTTCGCAGGCATCATACGCAGCATCGCCAGAAGGGCAAAACAGAATCACCGACACCGGGAGAAGTTTCTGTCTTTACCTCAGGTAACATTGACGTGATATTTAGACCGCATTGTGATCCAGATGGCGATGGCCGAGATAATATCGAAGACGCCTTCCCATTCGATCCAAACATGAACTAGCGAAATAGAAGCTCGATTTATGACTATACCGAAGCGATTTAATCGCCGGATTGGATTGGCAGTGATCTTCTTTATCCTGTGCAATTTGAATCCACTGGTAGTTTTCGCCGACGGCTTTGTCGTCCAATGGAGTACAAACGGCGAACAGTTAACACTTCGTAGGAAAGTCGACGATTCCCCGTCATCAAGCGAGGTCTTGGATATAACGGTTTTCGAAATGGTTGACGATGGAACGAGATTGCGAAGACTGCACACGACACTACTTCTTCCTGGGAGTGAACCGCTGGCAGTGGATGTGTCTCCGTGTGGACGATTCATCGTCACGATGGATGAATGGTCGGGTGCGGGGAACACGGATAAGGCTCTGGTTATTTACGATGCATTTCGCAAGGAATCAACGTCCTTCCGCCTGGAACAGTTTCTCGATAAGTCGATCATCGAGAGACTTCCTCCACATGGTTTTATCACGGGTGTGAAATGGCGAGAGTGGGGGCAATATTTCACGACCTTTGATCAGTTTTCGATTACTGAAATGAAGTTTTATCCATCTTCTGCCGCGAAAGTCGAATCGTACATAACCGAACCGAAGTCGGATAGTTCGAAGCAAATCCCATTTGTCGAGGTTGATTTGATTGAAAGAACGGCAAAGGTAGTTCCGGCAACGGACTCGATCCTAGTTTTGAACCAAAAAGTTCCTCCGCAATCGATGTACCGTTGGTCTGCTGTGAAAGATTCCTCAGTGTCTTCGCCGTTCAATCTTCCTTCTCGCATCGAAGGGAGAGTTAAAAATGAGACTAATATGAAGATGGTTTTCATATTGGAAAGTGAGACCGGTGATTACAAACTAGTAAAAACCAACTAACCCAGGGACGTATGCCATCGTAGATGACGTTGAGATACTGACCATCGTCTTAAGTGGAAACTGGACCTCGAATCCGCGGAGCTTTCGGGTGAATTCCGCCTAAGACTTGAAAGAATCAGGATGCCCATGGCGAATAGGTCCAAGGGTATTATGACGACGGAAGAGACCGGATACGAAAAACAATGGCATTCGGATTCACCAAAACGTATCGATGCACGCAATTAGCAAATCCTGAAAAGACTCGAAACCGCAAGAGAGAATCGATTCTCTCGTTGTATGAGAGCGTACAATCACCTCGGATTTTGGTATTGATTTAGGAGGTAGACTTGGTGAGTCACGGTTCCCTTTCTAAATTCTTACCGAGAGTTCACTATACCAGGACTTCGTCGTGAAGAAACTGCCCGACGGTGGGCGAGTCGCCTCGCTCAATTCGAAAACTCCAACTTGTCCGTTGCTCAGTTCTGCCAGTCGATCGATTGCTCGGTCGGTTCGTTCTACCTCTGGAAACGCAAGCTGGCGAAAACGACTCCAGCACCCTCCGGTTTCCTTCGTGCACAAACCTCGATCCCAGCTTCAATAGGTATCGAAATCAAACTCCCTTCAGGGATCACGATCTGCATACCGCTAACGGCTGCCAACTCGCTTGCTGAAATACTCGAACCAGTCACTTAAGCGATGATCGCAACGGGGGCTTGTTCATGTTCCTCAACAGTCGATGCCATCGCAAGCGCGAGTAGTTTATCAACGCCAACCAGCTACTTCTCGAATTCCCAGAAGACAAAGAACTACAAGCTTCCCTGGAAGCCGCTCGCAAAGAAGCCGAGGAAGAAGTCGAGCGGATTACTTACATACGCAAAAAACAAGCCAAGCCCAAAATAACGAAACGCGACTCCTTCCCAGATCACTTGCCACGCGAAGAAATCGAAGTCGCAATCCCAGGTGAATTTCAACAACGCATCGATCCAGGGGAGCTTGTTCTCAAGCGACACCAATACACCGAAACACTCAAGCATATTCCAGCGAAACTCGTCGCATTGCGCTACAAGCAACCAGTCTTGGCATTTATCCAGAACCTTGAGAAGCAGATATTGGTCGACGCAGAAGCGAACCTTGGGGACAAGAGCCTACTAGCGCCGAGTTCTCGGACGCATTTTTCCAGAATGTTCTGCAGCGCCGGAGTACGAATCATTCAACCGCAACAAGCCCATTTCCTACGGCATTCTCATTCGTATATTTCGCTCTAAGTTCCAGATTAACGGTTTATCCATTTTGCTTAAGGGGGCTTCTGCTATCTCTCCAATGGCCAGACCATGACGCCAATCTGGAGGGCAAATAGCAATATATCGAGCGTAGCCCCCGAGCCCTCCTTGGAACTTGGAAAACCCAATCGAGACCAATGCCCCGACCTCTGGACATTGGTCAAGATTTGTAACCCCTTCGGCTTGCGTGAAACCATTGGTAAGAAGCCAACGTTCAGATTGCAGATCAGGGGTTGCATCAGTATCGAGAGGCTCGTGTCCGTGCATTAAGATATGTCGCTCAAGATGCAAAAACTGAAGAGCTTTTAGGGATACGCCAGGGAATACAGTACGCTCCGAGAGCCCCGGTTGCCCCCAGTCCTTTGACCAATCCGAGCGAACAAAAACAACGGCACCCTCTGGGACGCGCCCGTGATTTTTTTCCCACGAGAGGATATCCTCGATTTGGAGTGCATAGCCTGGATCCGTCTTTACCCGCTCTACGATAGAGATCACGACGAGAGGTCGCACAGCGAAAGTTGCGGGCAGTTCATCGATTGCAGGATATATCGGATTCCAGTGCGCTGGTGGATCGAGCTGGGTGCCGAATTGGTCCGTGGGGAGAGTGTATCCGTTCGCTTCGAAACCATCAGCTTGATAAGTGTACTTGCGTTTAGTACTCGGGTCGTAGGCAGGAAAACAAGTGGGAGATCCAAACCCAGCCCATACCGGCATGTCGTTCGAAATCGTATGCGAGAGATCAACATATTTCGCGTTGCGAAGTGAATGCTCGTATACGTCCCAAAGAGGCTGATCGGATCGCGGGGAACGCATCGTGTTTCCAGCCAACATTCCTATCGAGACTGAGGTTACAATAGCGAAAACAAGAAATGCAAAACGCATGTTATTCTTAATTCTAGAATTGCGGGGCCTTTCGGTGAGCAACTTTAGCGCTCATTTTTGTTACGCAGCATTTTGACGATTCCAGAATGGAATGGCAAATTCCAGACGAAAATTCTTACGTGCATGATTTGATCAAACAATCCTTTCCGTGGGTAACGTAATGAAACACCATTCCCGAACCAAGTGCCACACACACGCACATGCGTTTAGCCAGTTCCATGCATTGGACCGCGAAGGCTTATTCCTTTCGAGCCGGCGGAATATGCTCAAAACAAGCGTTAGCGGGTTAGCAGGCTTGTCTCTTCCTAGATTATTACAAGCTCGCGAACCACTTGAGCGTGGGGGGATCGGAGCCCCCAAAGGGAAAAGTGTGATCCTCTTGTGGATGACGGGTGGTCCGAGTCAGATCGATACGTGGGATCCCAAGCCGGATCGCCCCTTAGAGAATCGAGGTCCCTTCGGAATCACGAATACCGCATTACCGGGAGTCTTCATCTGCGAGCATCTTCCCAAGCAAGCAGCGATGCTTGATCGATTCACCTTGATCCGTTCCGTCGATGCCAAATCGAGCAATCACGAACCGAATATGGTTTTTCAAACGGGCAATCTAGATGCAGAGCCTCGAATTAATCCCGAAGCGACGAAATATCCCTCCATAGCGTCAATCATCGCCAAAGAACATGGTTCGAATCAATCAGGTATTCCACCTTACGTGGGATTCTTCCGATCGAGAAGCCACATTGCATTTGGAGGCTATTTGGGACAGCAGTACGATCCCTTTCCAGGTAATTTGGCAGCGAAGTTACCAACTTATGATTTGGTCGGAAACGATACGGGCAAGATGTCAGAAGGAGAGATGTTTCAGCTAGCAAAAGGACTTAGCTTCGAGCGAATTCAAAATCGTCGACAGCTCTTAGCCGATCTTGATCGGATGCGTCGGGACATCGATCAGACGGATACGATGCGAGCGATCGACTCGCATCAGCAACAAGCTTACGAACTGCTCTTAGGTAAAGAAACACGCGATGCGTTTGATTTGAGTTTAGAGCCTGAACAAACCCGAGATCGATATGGTTCACACTTGTGGTGCCAACAGACGCTTTTGGCGCGTCGTTTGGTAGAAGCGGGATCTGCGTTTGTCACTCTAGACCTAAGTTACCATACTGCCAGTGGCACATGGGATAATCACGGGGACAACATCCCGCCTTACGGTGGCATTTCCAAAGGACTCAAGCCGTTGTTACCGCTGTTCGACCACCTACTTACGACGCTGGTAAACGATTTAGAGGAACGAGGAAAACTCGATGATGTCTTGGTGATTGCCATGGGTGAATTCGGAAGAACTCCGATGATGGGAACCCAAGGCTCCACCGATGGACGAGATCATTGGCCGAATGTGATGTCGATGGCACTTGCAGGTGGTGGATTGAATCATGGACAAGTGATAGGTGCAAGTGATAAAGATGGTGCATATGTGAAGGAACGCGTCGTGAGACCAGGCGATATCGCCGCTACCCTCTATCGTTTTTTTGGGATACCGCTCGAAACTCAATATCTCGACAGCAGTGGTAGACCACGCACAATTATCGATCAAGGTCAGCCGATCCGAGAACTTGGACTCTAACATGGAATTCACTCCTCTCGAAAAAGCAATCTTGAAATGGATCGCCGAGCGTTGTGATAACGAGCCGATCCGTCAGCAGATATTTGCTGCTTATCCCACGGAGCGAGAACTCACCGGAACAGGATCCTTTACCAAACTTGCTCTCGCACCGCATATTCCCAGATCCGATGGGAAGGTAAACATGGATCCGAACATCGAGAGCGACGAGTTGGAATCGGGAGGTGGTTGCGTGCTATTCTTGGTCGACGGTAAGATCGACACACTCGAGATATATTCCTTTGGGGACAAGTTCGATCCACATCTCAAATCCTGGAAACTATCCTAGCTCGGTCGCCCTTTCAACCAACCTTGATCATCAGTATTTTGCGTGTTGATCGACTGTATCCAAGTAAATCCCTTCGAGGATGGGTTCCAATTCTTCGAGTAAGCGTAAAAGAAGAACGATAACTTGCAAACTTACCCAAGTTAACTCTAGAAGCCCCCAATTGTGCCAACTTGTTGCGTTCTGCTCCCCCCCTACCTCAATCACTGCTTGGGCATTTCAAGTGGTAAAACAGGATTGAGGTGGTAAACTGCTTCTGCGATATATTCAGTTGCGACAACAAGAATTATTCATCCAATGTTCCTGCAAGAAACCGATGGCGATGAACAAGCAAAAAGCTGTTGGCAAATCTATTTTGTGCACGATCGTTTTTGGGATGTTTTATGGTGGAGTTCTACTGCACGCAAATCCTGCAGTCGCTCAAGGACCTAAGGAACCTTCGATTCGCCAAGCCCCCCAACTGGTCCCCCCCGGAGATCACGGAGTAGGTCGCTATGTGCCTGACGTAGCATTCGTAAACCTAGATGCCACCAAAGAACGACTTCATTCGACCGAACAGGACTCGTTGACCGTCGTCGCATTTACAAGCACAAGCTGTCCGATCAGCAAGAAATACTTACCGACGCTTGTGGAACTCGCGCAGGAATTCTCACCGCAAGGAGTACGTTTCATTCTGGTTAATTGCGTTGCGACGGATCAGTCCGACGAGATGAGGGAAGCAGCGGCACGCTTTCGCTCACCGGTCAGCTATGCCATCGACGAAGACTCGCTACTTGCAAATCAATTTGGGGCACTTAGCACGACAGATATCTTTCTGCTTGATCGGTCACATACGGTAATCTACCACGGGGCTATCGACGACCAATATGGCTTTGGTTATTCCCTTGACGCTCCTCGCAACACGTACCTTCGCGATGCCATCGTTTCATCGCTTACGGATCGGGCTGTTCTCATATCTGCAACGATGGCTCCCGGATGTATGCTGGAACCAAGTTCGCTCACAGCGAACCCTAGCGAGATCACTTATCACCGGCATATTTCTCGATTGTTGCAGCGGCATTGCGTCGAATGCCATCGCGAGGGAGGTGTCGGGCCGTTCACGTTGGAAACCTATCAAGAAGCGGTGGCGCATGCGCCGATGATCCGACAAGTTATAGACCGGGGTGTGATGCCCCCATGGTTCGCGGCACCGGAACCTAGCCTTGCACACTCCCCTTGGATCAACGACCGCTCTTTGTGTGAATCAGAGAAAAAGCAGATTCTCGACTGGATCAGCAATAAGATGCCCGCTGGAGATGCTCAAGAAACTCCGGCCCCGAGGAAATTCACTGACGGGTGGCTGATAGGCAAACCCGATGCGGTGTATGAATTCGAGAAACCGATCAAGATTAAAGCAACGGGCACGATGCCTTACCAGAATGTTGTTGTCGATACTCACCTTGATGAAGAACGGTGGGTTCAAGCGATTGAGGTTCGGCCTGGGAACGCAGCAGTGGTACACCATGTTTTGGTGTTTGCACAGAGTTCGGAGGAAACCGACCAAGCGAGGGACGATGCGGCCGACGAACGAGGAGGTTACTGGGGGATCTACGTTCCGGGCAATAGCACGCTGATTTATCCTGAAGGCTATGCGAAGCGGATTCCCAAAGGAGCCCGATTGCGATTTCAGATGCATTACACGCCCAATGGAACAGCGACACAGGACAGCACCCGCATCGGGCTTGTTTTTGCCAAAGAAGCCCCCAAACATGAGATCCGCGTTGCGGGGATTGCGAACACAGGGTTTAGGATCCCGCCGGGGGCTGAAAATCATTCGGTTGTAGGAAGCATCAAGCGAGTACCGGCTGATGTTCAAGTACTCGCATTTTTGCCACACATGCATTTGCGCGGCAAGGCGGCCAGGTTTGAACTAATATCCGATGGAAACAAGAAAACACTTCTGGATATTCCGCGATACGATTTCAATTGGCAATTGCTGTACCGTTACGCCGAGCCCCTCAGTGTAAAAGCGGGAGACACACTACAATTCACGGCTTGGTACGATAACAGCAAGGGCAACCCAGCGAACCCCGATCCTGACAAAGAAGTCCGATGGGGGCCGCAGACGTTCGATGAGATGCATTTAGGATACGTCGAATACATCGAATCGCGCTCCGATGCATCTGCTGAGTCAGAGGAAGACTCTAAGTCTGGGCCGGCAGGACGAAATCCGCTATCGGCTCGCAATCGCATTCGCGAAGCAGTGCGGGGTGCTTTGGGTGGCTCCGGGTCGGGTCGCAAGAACGTTGGCGAGACCTTATTTCGGCAACTCGATGTAGACGAAAATGGCAAAGTCTCGCGCGATGAGGTAAAAGCAAAGTACCAGAACAATCCAGCCGCATCGACGACGATTTTTGATCGACTCGATAAGGACAAAGATGGCCAACTGACCATTGAGGAAATGCGGGAACTCGCCCGGGTAATCGGACGCTGAGCATCTTCATCAACTGGGAGCTTCACACCCATTCGCCTCCCCCCGCCCCTTACTCCCGCCCAATCGGGACAAGACGAGCCGAGGAAATTATGGCTGTCGATTTGACGGTATTGGGCACTAGGCTTTAGGCTTTAGGCTTTAGGCTCTCTCCCACCAACTCTCTGTGCCTCTGTGCCTCTGTGTTTAAAAAAAGCCTTCCCACCCCAGTACCCATTCCCCACTTCTCATCTCGGGCCGTGCGGTAGGTTTTCCATGAGGTATCTCAGAATATGCATTCGAACGTGAACGACAGTTCCGTTCCCTTCGCGCAAACCGTGATCTCGATTCGGGTAGACCATGTAATCGAAGGGTTTTCCGAGTTCAATAAGTTTATCGACCAGACCTTCGATGATCTGAATATGGGTATTGGTCTCTCCCGATCCGGTCATAATCAATAACTTCCCCTTAAGTCCTTCCGCGAAATTGATCGGTGCGGAACGCTCATAACCATCGGCGTTGACTTCTCGGGTGCGCATAAAAATCTCTTGAAACCAAGCGTTGTAAAGATGCGGCTGTGGCTTGGGAACAACAGCGATACCTACATGATACGATTGAGGTTTACGGAACATAGCATTGAGGGTGTTTGAACCCCCTCCGCTCCAACCCCAGATTCCAACACGATCTAAATCGATGAAGGAACATTGTTTCCCAAGTGCTTTCAAGCCCGCTTCTTGCTCATCGGTCGAGAGAGGGCCGAGGCTACCGAAAATGGATCGTCTCCAGGCAGCCCCTTTAGGAGCTGGAGTGCCACGATTGTCGATCGAAACAACCACATAACCCATCTCGGCTACCACTCGATGAAAATCGATCTGAGCCGCACCCCATTCGTTCAGTACCGTTTGTGCATGCGGCTCTCCGTAGACATAGATGAACAATGGATACTTCTTTGTGGAATCGAAATTTGGCGGTTTGAGCATCCATGCATCGAAGACAACTCCGTTGTCGATATCGAGCTTGAGGAATTCGGCGGTTCGGCAGGAAACGGTTTTCATTCGTTCTCGAATGTCAAAATTGTCTTCAAGCAAGCGGACCATACGGTGCGATGGCAGTTCAATCAGCTCATGGACCGGTGGTATATCGAGACTGGAATAGGTATGAATCGCCCATTTAGCATCGGGGGAGAAAACGTAGCCATGAGTGCCAGGTTGGTTTTCAGGGGTGATACGTTGTTTTATCCCTGAGCCATCAAGAGGAACTCGATAAAGATCCTTTTGCGTTGCATTTTCCGGAGAAGCGTAGAAGTAATACCAACCACCTCCTTGATCGATCACAGCTCGATCGATCATGTCGTAGTCACCCGGAGTCAGCACTCCCAGTTCTTTCCCGTCCCGAGCATAACGCCACGCATGCCGCCAACCGTCCTTTTCACTGACGACGACAAATTCTTTCCCCTCCTTCAACCAAACCAGTCCAGAGTTCTTTCCTTGACTTGATTCAACCCACGCTTCGTTGGACTCGGAGTAAATCGTCTCAACCTTGCCGTCGAGGTGGACGATCAGAAAATCTCGCCGATCACGGAAACGGCTGAATCTCTCCACAAGCACTTCTTGAGAATTGCCGGCCCACTGAACCTGCCCCAAGTAGATACCTTCCTCTGGGCAATCCACCGGAAGCCATTGCATATTCTTTCCATCAATATCGACTACACCGATTCGAAGTTTCTCGATGGGACCTCCAACGCGGGCGAATCGATTCTGTCGCACTTCTGGGTAGGAAGGGTCACTTGGAACCAGCACCGATCGCTCTTTTACATCGGTGAAGTCGGCTTCGATGAAAACCGCTCGGGCTCCATCCGGACTGAAAGTCGGACTGCGAAACTCAACTTTTCGACCGTCCGCACCGGAGATAAGCACCGTTTCCTGGTTGCTCTCTTGATCTATTGCTACGAGCCTATCGCGGCGAGCTTCGAGTCGCGTCGAACCATGAAACGAAGCACTTGAATCGCGTGGAACGAGACGTTGATTGTCTGCCTGCCAGGGACTTCGCTCGCCCGTTTTTACGTCATGGTACCATGACTTGGGTTGATCGAGCGGATCCAATTGCTCCACGACGAATCCAGAACTATCGTTCAACCAGGTTGGCCGAAAAGCCTTCGCGCGGAAATGGCCTTGATCATAGATCGCTTTGAACCGCGATTGAGCGACGGCCTGCCAGTTTGAATTGTCCAAATTCTGTGCCGACAGGTCGCGAACTAAGAGAAAAAAACAGATGAATGTAGCCAGCCGCAGAATCATTTTTCCCTCTCGATCCTATGCATCGTATCGCTGAAACCTTTCAAGGTGCCTTCCAAGTAGCCACTGCTTGAGAAGTAAATCCATCATACCAGATGCTCGTCAAAGTTGCTCACGATCGCTGTTTCCTATTGAGGTCCGGAATTCCCTTTCCTCGCTAATTTGGTTATTGAGCCGACGGGGATTCTCCTGTGCCTGTAATAAAAATGGGACCAACAGCCCGAGGAACCATTCCACTGTCGTGATCCACAAATACACCACATGTTGTTTATAAAAATTTTCAGATACGCTTCGATCCTGAAAATTCATCTGCGACGAAAGGATCCAATGATCGACGAATAGCAAGCTCGTTACGAAGCCTACCAACGTCGCTAACAGACAAAGGGATCGACGGGACGTTCGGTACCCTTCCGCGGCAAGGCAAATGGTCATGATGGTGCCAAGCAGGTTATGCCAATGCGTGACCCATTGCGTAATAAAACCTTGGCTCTGGCTACCGATTTGTTCGGTTCCTATCGGCACAACGGCGATAGCGTAAAAACTGAGCCCTCCCCACCAAAAGGCCCAGAGAATCCAAATCCATGCTCGCCAAACATCTTTTGCCGCACGAATGAACTTCATATACCCTGATAGTCGCCGTTCTGAATTCCCAAAGCCGCAGATCTTCAACGGCACTGTAAGCGTCAACGACGGGACCTACTCAAGCACTTTTCTGATAGATCTTCCGCCGTCGACCGAAGCATAAAGTCCGTCGGTGTGAAGAAAGTACCATACGGCCCCTTGCTTGGGATCACAAGCAATCGCAATTAATCCCCCAGAGGGTAATTCCGATTGATTGACAGTCGGCTTGGGAGTCATCCAATCCCATTCGAATGCCCAGCGTTCACTTACGGAGTATCTCTGTGGTTGCATAGGGTTGAGAGACCCGGTGATGAAACGACCAAATTTCTCGTCTCCCTTGGCCGACGCAGCAATAGCCGTGCAAGGACGAAACCAATCAAGGTTCTTCTGAGGTGGATACAACGCCATGTGCCAACCTTCAAAAACTTGGGTTTGATAACCATGACTCGTCGCATATCGCATTTCATTGGTCGATTGCATGGCTTTATCGAAAGCCACATTATAAAAACCACAGTCGACTCGTTGTTCGGAGAGTGCGATCGACTTCCCATCATCTCGCGTGATGTAGGATTTCGAAGCAATTTCCTCCGTTTTTGAATTCGGCGCGCCGCGTCCAATCAATTCCATCCAAGGGTCCGAGCAAGTTGTAACGCACAAGTGCATTTTTCCTTTCGCTGGAGCTGGGTAGTGTTTCTCCCATGGCCAGACAACAACCGACGTAATCCGTTCTCCTTCGCATCCAAGCTTTGAAAATGATTGACCACCGTCATCGCTTCTGAACAAACCTTGCGTTTCACATCCCACGAAGAGGCGATTTGGAAATCTGAGGTCCATAGCGATGATTTCTCCGCACAAGGCCGAGGGACCTTGGCCATCGAAATCCCCGTCGAAGGGCAATTGTACCCAAGTCGAACCAGTGTCATTGGATTTCCATAACTTGCCGGTTCCCGACTTACCCGTTGCGCGAAATAAAACTTGCGCATCCAACGGATCGAACGCAACACTTCGCACGCAAAGATCATCACCTGTCAACGAACCATTGATTGACTTCCAAGTATCCCCTCCATCGCGACTGAGAACTAATCCGCGATGATTCGAGCGGACCACAAGGGTCCGTGGATCCGAGGGTGCAACCACGATGCCAGTCCAACGATCCGACCCGGTATCTACTGCGGCTTGTACTTGAGGTAATGATGGCTGATGCCCTGGATCTTGGTCGATAACAAGCGAAGAGACGGTAGCGTAGTAATGCGCACGGGCATCTTGCGGGAGGGCGCTGAAAAACAACCCAACATCCACTTCAGAAGACATTTTTTTGTATTGCAATGCTCCTAACTGCCAGTTCCTCTTGTCTGGGCTTGACCACGCCGTCCAGATATCACCTTTACGCGCTATTCTTAGCCAAGGGTGATTCTGCGGAAGTTCATAGGAGGAAATTCGGCCGGCTCCAAAATCGGTAAAATCTGCGGATGCTCTAAGTCCGTCGCTAGCGGTTTGCACCAAATGGAAATCGCGTCCCCATTCCCAGTTCCTTCTCTCGCCGTTTTCCCTGGCTGTCAATCCAACCCATGCTCGCCGATTTACAGGTTCACCCTTGGCACCATTGAATTGATCAACATGGCATTCAACCAGAAAGTCACCTGAAACCTTTTGAGTGACGGTATGCATACCGCTTCCGAAGAACTGAAACTGATTTTTCTCGTTTTGCCAGACACCCGCCGTGGAATTCAGATCCCCAACATTGCGAACGGTCCAAGGTGAACGAATATCGGGCCCCGCATTCTCAATCGTCTTCGCAGGGGTGTCAAAGGTATGACCGTTTTCAAGGGTGATACGTGCCCAAAGGGACCCTTCCCCGCGCATTAACGGGCCTTCGTACCGAAGGGCCGATGCATTCATGGAGAGCAATTGCCATCGATCCAAAAAGAGTTGGGTTTGCTTAACAGGGATCGATCCTGCGGTGGCATCTACATCGATTCTAGCCGTGCCATCACCGTGGGATGAAGCCTGAAGATCGATCGCAGGGACTTCGTCCAACCATGGAGTACAGAGGTCTTCCAGAGCGATAGGACGTTTCGCAATCCCTGGACCTTCCATTGAAAGATTGAAATTCAAAGCGGGCAATTGATCGACGAGATAAGTCACTTCGATCTTGTGATGCCCTTGAGCAAGTATCCTTGCGGTTGCTTTCTCGGTGGTACCATGTTGCTCATCGCGTTCGAGAAGCGTTTCGGAGTCGAGCTTGATTCGGTAGGCACCATCGATCTGTGCGTTAAAGATATATGGACCATCCGTTGGGATATTGATGAATCCGGAATACTCGATTGCGAATCCCTGGTCCCGCTCGTTACGAATACTCGAATCGAATCCTCGAGCCACGCCTTCGCGTGCGAGTCGCCCGGTATGCAACTCATCGAGATGGATCCAAGCGTGTTGTTCATCGGGTTGTTGAGAGGGTGGATTGAAGTAGTTGAACTTTCGCTTTTCATCTTTAGTCCATAATCGATAGTGCAAACCGGGAGTGGTACGCTCGTTGAGTGGTTCGGGTGCTCGAATCTTTACGGCAGCGATCGGTGCTTGCTTGTAACTACTAAACTGATCGAACACGTCTTTCATGCGTATGCGCACCGCAAGCGGCCACTTTCCCGATGGAGTATCTTCTATAGGAACTAGTGCATGCCTCGAGTTTGGCATAACAATATTGCGAGTCGCGATTGGGATCCCTTCGCATTGCGGGTCATCGAAAAGATCGATATCGAAAGCGAGAGAAGGAGTCGACCGGCTTGAAAGTTCCCATGAGACCGCGACGTAGCCTCCGGAAGCAACCGCAGAGACGCTTTCAAGTTCCGGCACGTCCAACGATGGCTTTGGCGGTTGCTTCGCTGCGAACGTGTGGAGGGATTTCCCATCGATAGGGGCACCAGTAAGCAGAAGTGGCAGGTTATCGGGACGTTGTGCGTATTCGATAGCCGTGTACTCGTGGTCCCCTTCGGGAATAGTATTGACCACCACATAATCTGTTTTGTCGATAGATATGGCATTTGAACTTTTCCAGCCGCCATCTTTTCGATAGTAGCCAAATCGGCGGTGCAGCGATCGAACTGCTTTTTCACTGGTGAGTGGTTCGAGGAAACCACTATTTCCCGTGAAAGACGTAGCTGGGATTGGAAGTTGAGCGATACCGACCATATGCCACTGCCCAGTCGCTTGGTCTTTGATCCAACGCCCGACGAGAGCATTGGATTCCGGAGTTGGCCGCCAGACACGAGCGACCATGGTGTACCATTCGTTTCGCTTGACGAATGGCCAAACATGAGCACCCGTCGTTCCGCTGCTTCCTTCCCCTCCATAGTCGTTTTTGATATACAAATTTGGAGCAACATCCACGAAGCGTACGGGAGTCCCTTGTTGATCACTTCCCCAAAAAGTCCAAACTGAGCCGGGGCGAAAGGAATCTTGTAACTCAGGATCAGGGTTTGGCTTTTGGTTTTCCCCGTCTTTAAGGAAGCTTGTAAATCCAGCGTAAAAGGAAAGATTATTCGGTTTGGGATTAAAGCTCGAATTCCAGTTCGCAAAATAGGAACCCGAAGGCCAATAAGGCCAACGCAGGTCCATCATCATGATATCCGCCCCATCTTCGATATCTTCACGGTACCAAGTTGCGTGGGTGGGGGTGAAGAACAAGGTGATAAGCAGTGCTGCGCAGATGGCAAGCTTGCGAAGCGACGCGAAGTACCGCGACTCAGGCTTCGTCGGGCGATTACAGGTGCTATGCATGGGTTTCGATACGTTGAAGGGGGATCAGTGATGATTCGAATAATGCGTTTCTTCCAATCCTTGATTCTATTCGAGATAGAAGAGGTTTGGAGGAGTTGAGAGAGGTAATCGTTTCAAGGATGATGGCGAACGTTCCGGTTCAGAACTCGCTTAATTAAGATAAGGGAGAACGTCGCACGCTCCCAAGATAACAAGTAGTCTAGGTACTGGTTCATGTCGTTCACGATTTACGACCGATTAAAACGAAGAATAGCCTACACAGCTTACCTTGCGCTACTTCCCCTCGCACCACGACTTGGCGAAGCCAGGCGGGCATTAATGCAGGAGAACATAAAGCGGCCTTCACGCGCTGACATCCTGAATTACTTGCTTGAAGTATGCCGACGAATTTCAGGTACGAACGAAACTGCCTACCTTGAAATTGGAGTACGAGTTCCCACAGCCAATTTTTCATCGATAAACGCATTCAGAAAGTTCGGTGTTGATCCCGGGATCGAAGCGCCCTCGCAAGCGGTTGACTTTCGCATGACGAGCGATGAGTTTTTTAGAAAACTTGATTGTAACGAAGTACTCTCTCCGGAAACACGTTTTGATGTCGTGTTCATCGACGGCTTGCATTTAGCAGAACAAGTCGACCGGGATATTGCCAATGCACTTCGCTTTACAAAAGATCATGGATTTGTCGTATTGCACGATTGCAACCCTCCGACAGAGTGGTTCGCAAGGGAGCAGTATCACTTTTTCCGTGAACATTCCCTGGATTGTTGGAACGGTTCAACGTGGAAAGCATTTCTTAAATGGCGTTCCATGTCGTCGATTTCCTCTTGCTGCATCGATTCGGATTTCGGCGTTGGAATTCTGTCGAAATCGTTTTCGCTTGGGGCTCCCAATACGTCGCCGAATCCTTTTTTCGAATACCAAGTATTGTCAAATAATCGAACAGCGATGCTCAATTTGATAAGCTTTGACGAGCTTCAACGGATCGTGGAAGCCGCTCTCACACGCTAAAACTCCGGAAGAACCAAACTACTTCAGTCGGATCAGAACTTCGTTGCGTCGAAGCGGACCGGGAGTAAACGGAGGATCGTAGCCGGCGGTCTCAACGCTAGTCCTCTCACTGGAATCTTCTGCTGAGAGCCCCTTTGATTTCATCCATTCTCGCAACTTTGATTCCGCTTCTTTGGATGATTTCTCACTTAACTGCCCAGCGAATCGAAGTACGGCGAATCGGCCGCCAGGTCGTTTACGCAAGTCGACCTGCTCCCCTGTGGGCTTTGGTACGCCAGCTTCCGCCACATCTTTGGGCATGACGAATCCCATCTGCACGGTCGACTCCGAGTCATTTCCCATGAAGACCGGGGTGGTCATCGAGATTTTCTGTTTGTTTTCATTTGCACCGCTGATGTAACGGAAGAGCTTCATGAAACTACCATCTCTACCTTGGGACTCGAGATTGGTTGTGGTCGATACGAGCATCAGGTCCGGGTACTCGCGAACCTCGAACTTCCCATCGGATTCGAGCACTTTGTATTCTGCCGTTTCGTATCCCGCTCGAGCGACGAGATTCCAGGAAAAAATCCCCAAGCTCCCGAACAAAACGATCATCCCTAAATAAAGCATCTTTTTGCGATTCATATGCAACGATCAGTGGGTACAACAGGAAACTTGCTAACGAAACAGCCGTCAAGCTCATATCATTGTAGACCACTGACCAGTCTAGCGATTCGATTAGTCGATGGGGAAAGCCGTCCCGGCCCCGGTCATCAACATCACACGTGTTTTTGATGGATCAGCTTTGGGGTTCGAAGTGTCGCGGAATACATCGGGCATGTTTTTTAGGACGAACTCATTATTCGGGTGATCCCAAGGCACACTGAAATCGTATCTTTTGAGGAGCTGACTGGTATCTCCGGGTAAAAAAGGGAGAATAGTAATTCGCCAAGAAACCCATGGTTTTCCATCAGGCCCGTAACCTTCGGCGGCTGGAAGTTTTTTGTAACCGAACGCGTAGTTCGTCAGAGCAAGACCTATCATTCGCATGTTATTTCCCGAAGCCATGCGAGCTTTGCTTTGGGCGACCCGATCAAATGTTCCTGGATTACTTTGCCCGGACGATCCGCTAGGCCCTCCCTTCGGGTAGAGTCTCCCGAATGCACCTTGGTCATTCCCGGCGATCGTGAACAGAGCGCGAAATGCATCAGCATCGATCCCATCATCGATTTGGATGTATCGCACGGAACCATCCGCGAAACAGAAGTTTCCGGTAGCAAACGTGTTATCCTTGGATGGAAAGGTACTGTCGAGTACGAGGTCCTGTGGTTTCGTCCAAGGCACCGCAAGATGATCAGGAACATTTCCAAGCCAGATTGTCTCTTTGCCACCGTCGGTGTTATCCGACAGACTTGTCCGCTTGCTGGTGGTCGATCCCGGCGGCGGACTTCTGCGCTGCTCTTCTGGTGAGACGTTTCGAATCCTTCCGTCTGGAGTAACGACTATTTTACTTTCGTTACCAGAGCCGAAATCGCCCGTTCCTGATTGGTTGGATTTCGACTCGATCGTTTTCTGCGGCATTGACCCTTCATACTTAACGACTGGCTCTTTGGTGGCTTCTGAACACCCAGCGAGCAGGCTTAACAGAACCACAACCGAAGATCCAGACGGACGTCTGAGTTTGACATTTCTTGGCGATTGAGATGGAAACATGGCGTGTACGCATCCTTTTCAAAAAGACCCATGAACGAGAAAGGTAACTATGTATCGAATGATCAAGCAAGCAGCTCCGTAACGACCCGTTGCTTCTCGACACCGGTAAGCCGCTGATCAAGCCCTTGGAATTTGTAAGCAAATCGTTCGTGGTCGATTCCCATACAGTGCAAGATCGTCGCATTGATGTCGTTGATATTGACTGGGTCTTTCACGATATTGTAGCTGAAGTCATCGGTCTCACCGTAACTGATACCACCCTTTATACCGCCGCCGGCCATCCACATACAGAAATTCCTTGGATGGTGGTCGCGACCATAGTTATCTTTTGAGAGCCCACCTTGGCTGTAAACGGTTCGACCGAATTCGCCCCCCCAAACGACCAAGGTATCGTTGAGCAGTCCACGGCGTTTCAAATCTTTAAGAAGTGCAGCGATCGGTTGGTCTATTTGCTTACACTGATTCCCGATCTGACGTGGGAGATCTCCGTGCTGATCCCATCCCCTATGCAATAGTTGCACGACCCTAACACCCCGCTCAACTAACTTTCTTGCCAACAGGGCACTATGAGCAAATGAGCCTGGGTCTCGAACGGCAGGGCCATACATCTCAAGAGTTTCCGCTGTTTCCGAATCGATGTTTGTCAATTCTGGAACACTCGATTGCATCCGAAATGCCATTTCATACTGAGAAATTCGAGTCGAGGTCTCGGGGTCACCGAACTCGCTTTGAGCTCCGCGATTCAGGGCTTGGAGCGTATCGAGCATCAATCGTCTGTCATCCCTCGATACACCAGAAGGATTCGGGAGATACAAAACGGGATCGCCGCTTCCACGAAGCGCCACTCCGTTGAGCCGAGTTGGCAAAAATCCGCTCGCCCACATCCGACTGAACAACGCTTGCCCATTACTATCCTCAGGAAACTTCGGAGTGAACACAACGAAGGCAGGAAGATCATTGCTTTCACTACCAAGCCCGTAAGCCAACCAAGAGCCGATACTGGGTTTACCAGGAATCTCCGAACCAGTCATTACGAACGTACAAGCTGGATCGTGGTTGATGGCGTTGGTATTCACGGATCGCACTAGAGCTATATCGTCGACCACTTCGCTCAAGTAGGGGAACAAGTCCACGTTGGTCCACATCCCGCACGCACCTTTTTGCTCGTATTTGAATTTCGAGGGAGCGACGGGGAAACGGGTCTGTCCACTGGTCATGGTCGAGAGCCGTTGCCCTCCTTGGACGCTCGGTGGCAGATCCTTATCGTAGTATTCCTGCAGAACGGGCTTGTAATCCCAAGTATCGATTTGCGAAGGGCCTCCATTCATGTGCAGATAGATGATCGACTTGGCTTTTGGCTGGAAATGGGGATAACCGGCCAAAGGTGGATGGACTTGGGTCGCATTTTCGTTAGCAATCGCCTTAGCGAACGGTAATTGCGTCGCTAGTAGACCGGCGGTAAGTCCCCCGAATCGCAGTCCGTTGGAACCAAAAAAGTTTCGGCGATTCAGACGCATTTGAAGGTCGAAAATATCATTCATGATGGTAGCACTACTCGTTTATGTTTATCGGAGGTTCGGAATGCGACTTTGATCTGCTCGCAATTCGCACCAACGATCCTATGAATTTAAAACCGCCAGATTGTGATCAGGATCGATCCGAAGGACAGATCCTGGATCACTTGTAGGATTGCTTAATCAAACTGCCTTTTAATTACGGTTCAGGGTCTCGTCCATGTTCAGAATCGTGCTCGCAAGCAACGTGTAGGCAGCTAGTTCTTGAACCGGGAAAGTAGAAGCTGGTTTCGTCTCCCCTTGTTGGATCAATTGCTGAGCATCCTGCGGGTTTGCTTGATAGCGATCAAGGTGCTTCGAAAGCTGCTCGACAAGCACCTGAGCTTCTGTTTGATTTGGGCTGCGTGCGAGAACCGTCTTGAACAGGAACGCAATACGATCGCTTGGTAGCTCGAGTCCTTCACTCAGAGCGCGTTGAGCTAAGCCACGAGCGGCTTCGACGTGCTGTACATCATTGAGCAACTGAAGAGCTTGCAATGGTGTATTGCTTCGTTCTCTTCTCATGCACGATTGCTCTCGATTGGGAGCATCGAAGTTGACCATGAAGGGAGGAGGAGCTGTTCGCTTGTAGAAGGTGTACAAACTACGCCGATAGAGGGCTGCCCCTTTATCTTGTTGGTAGAACCTGGTGTTCGAACCAGCAAAACCAACAGGTTCCCAAATGTTTGCGGGTTGATATGGCTTTACCCCTTTGCCACCTTGTGTCAGATCGATCAATCCCCCGACGAAAAGTGCATTGTCTCGAATTTGTTCTGCATCGAGCCGCAATCGAGGGCTGCGAGCAAGCAATCTGTTCTCTGGATCACGTTCAAGCATTTCCGGCGTAATTCGCGAACTTTGTCGAAACGCTGCTGAAGTCAACATCGTTCGCATCAACGCTTTGACATCCCAGCCGCTCGACTCAAAATGAATTGAAAGCCAATCGAGCAATTCTGGATGGGAGGGAACTTCGCCTTGAGTTCCGAAGTCGGCACTGCTCTTGACCAGACCCACGCCGAAGACTTGCTGCCAGAATCTGTTGACCGCGACGCGCGAGGTCAGAGGATGTCTAGGCGAGACCAACCACTTCGCTAGATCGAGTCGATTCAGAGCTCGGTCTTGAGGTTTGTTAATCGGGGGCAGAACCGCAAGAACGTCGGGTTGGACTTTCTCCCCGGGTTGGTTGTATTGCCCCCGAAGCATCACAAAGCTATCGCGTGGAGTTGGATTATCCTTGTAGATAAAAGTACTTGGGATTGCATTGTAGAATCCGTCACGCTCGGCACGAAGTTTATCAACTTGTGAAATCGATTCCGCCAGCATTCCCTTCGTCTCGGTGCAGATACGTTCGATGTAATAAGAACGGAGGCGAGAAAGCAATTCATCGGTAGGTTTCGGTTCTGGACCTGCTTTAGCAACCGCGTTAAGGTCACCTGGGAGTCCCGCAGTATCCTTTCCTTTCGCACCGTTCCACCAAGCGATGAAGGAGCGTTGCGGATCATTTGCAGGATCGCTGACACCGACTACTCCGACTTTATCCCAATAAACCGTACCGGCCTGTTGCGTGGTAGCAAATCCCGTGAGTTGATCACCTGGGTTGAGGCCAACTTTCTCGGCTGGGACTTCGAGTCGCACCCACTCACCGGCTTTCGGTAGCGGCCCCATGTGAACGCGTTCCGGCGTGTTTGGAGTTCCCCAAGCGATCGCGTCGTAATCACCCCAAACAGCTCGGTGAAGCCAACCGCTGCGATGATACTGGAGCATCACCGACTTCGGCGTATTGGCAGGATCGATAAACACATAAGCAAACAATGTAGCTTGGGTGGGTATCGCAAGAGGCACTTTCGAGTTATCCCAAACATCTTGGGAAAGCGTATCATGCGATCGCTTCAGTGCACGCTTCCCGCTGAAAATTGGAGCCCCCTGCTCGCTTGTCACGAATTGAGTTGGGTGACCGGGTGATCCGGCAACATTTCCTCCAGGTGGATAATCGTCATCCAACCAAACAATCTCGTTTGCCGACGGCTCTGGCTTTGGGTCCGCGAGAGCTGGATCGTTGTAAACAATTTTTGCGACAGCTTCTTGCAAAGCTTTTTGCGCTTGAGCGATCTGCGAATCGTACGCTGCAAGCTTGGCTTTGTCTTCGTCCGTTTCAAGCTTCAAGACTGGGTTCGTCAGCAGGGCATTTCCGTCCATAGCCGGATCCGCCGATGCATTGAAGAATGCATACATCGAGTAGAACTCTTTAGCCGATATCGGATCGAACTTGTGATCGTGGCAGACCGCACATCCGGCGGTAAGAGCAAGCCACGTTGAAGCCATGGTGCTTGTTCGGTCGACCGCATACCGGTAATAGAATTCGGAATCAATCGATCCCCCTTCGCTGGTCGTCACATTGCAACGATTGAAACCAGTTGCGATCAACTGGTCAAGAGTCGGGTTTGGGAGCAGGTCACCGGCGAGTTGTTCAATAGTGAATTGGTCAAAGGGAAGGTTCCGATTGAAGCTTTTGACGACCCAATCGCGATAGGCCCACATTTGGCGTTCGTTATCGAGGTGTAAGCCGTGGGTATCTGCATAGCGGGCGATATCAAGCCAGTGCCTTGCCATTTCCTCACCGTAGTGATTCGATTGCAAGAATCGGTCAACCATTTTCTCGTACGCATCGGCGGACTCGTCGGCAAGAAATGTTTCGACTTGTTCAATCGTCGGGGGGAGACCGGTCAGGGTGAAAGCGACCCGACGAATCAAGATTGTTTTATTGGTTTCCGGGGATAACGTCCAACCTTGATCTCCAAGGGTTTTCCCTAGGAATGCGTCGATCGAATTTCGTCCGCCGGTTGTTTGGGGTGGGACGGGAGAATCTACCGGTGGTTCAAACGCCCAGTGCTTCTGGTACTGGGCACCTTGGAGAACCCAAGCCTTCAGCTTCTCGATCTCTTCAACCGACAGTTCTTTGTGACTATCGGGTGGGGGCATTTTGTCGTTCGGATCGGAGGAGAGGATGCGCTCGACGAGCAAGCTCTCTTCAGGTTTTCCAGGAACGATTGCGCGGTTCCCATCTCGATCCGACAGAGCCCCTTCAGGGGTATCGAGCCGCAGGCCAGCTTCTCGCTTCTTCTCGTCAAAACCGTGACAAGCAAAACACTTGTCGGAAAGAATCGGTCGGATATCTCGATTATACGAAAGTGGTTCGGAGGCTTGAACCAAATCGAAGTTGAGGGCAGCGAGGAATACTAGAGTGATCGATTTATGCATAGTTATTCGTACGACTCAATGAATAATTGTGACTCAATGTCGAGGGATAGCAAATGTTGAGGGCTGGCAAATGTTGTGGGATGGCATCTGAGGAACCGTTCAAGGAACAGTTGCCATTGGAACACCGATGCTGTCAGGAGCCTTGGAGGGTGTGTTGTGGTGGGTGGGCACCCGCACAAGTTACCTTGCGGGTGGGTAAAATGGCCGAAAAGTAACCAGCCATCTGGCCTGATTCTATTCCATAGCGGTTGGATAATCTATCGCGCCGAGGGGGTTGGGGACGAGATGGTTTTTTCCATGGCGAAGGATCGCATGGAAAACGGAGGCACAACCACTTCGATTTCCAATATTTCCTTGGGAGAAATGGGGAGTTGCACCCAATCAGCACCGACTGGTCCCTGCCCTCGTGTTTCCTGCACCCGTGCTTGCTCACGCAATCCGGTATAGTGCATTGGGACGCGAAGGGTCTCTTTCAAGGGAGCATCGGTTGGATTGAAAACCACCAACATGCCTTGAGTCTGTAATCCAGGATTCGCGTGGAGGTACCAATCAAGTTGCACCGCGTCGGGTCTTCTTCCGTGAATGATGTCGCTCTCGAGAATATCACGATACTTTTTGTACCAGGAGACCTCTGACTTCACCATTTCCTTAACCCGATCGGTATCAAAGAGCCGGGGACCACGATAGCAAGCTTGGACGCCCAGAGCGAGATTTGACTGGATCATGTTCTGGTAATGAGCGATATTCTCGTCGAGCGGTTCAATCGTAGCCTTTGGGCCTCCACCGTGATATTCGGTTAGCGGTACGAACATCCAGCCCATGCTAGGAATCTTCTGCCAAGTTCCATCGTAGATATTTTGACGTGTGTGGATCGTTTGTTGCTCGCGTGGTAGAGACCAGTTCACCTCGCGATACCCCATTCCCGTTTTATTCGAGCCAACGAGGAAATAATGATCCGGAACGTTAAGGTAAAAGCCCTGTTCGCGACCCCATCGATACAGATCAGAAATGCTTTCCCATTGATTCCATCGGGAATCCTCGTAGGATCGATGTCCGGGGTGAGATTCACTATTGCAAGGGTCGCCGGGATACGAACCATCATGCTCGAGAAGTGTGAAGCCACTGGCTCGATGAAACTCGTAGAGCCGTGAGAAGTAGTCCATACCCCATTGGCTCTCCAAACAAGGTGAGTTCCCAAAGGCCGGCTTCTCTCCATCGCGCATCACAACATCGTCTTTCGGGGACACCGAGCGAGATGCTAGTAACGAATAGCTTCCGATTTCTATTTGATTAGCCTTTGCGGCTTGAGCAAATCGCTGAGCTTTTTCGATCGTAGCTGGATTGCGATTCTCCAGATTAAACCCACTACCGAAACTTAAGATCAGCATTTCAAATCCAACCTCCTGACACTGATCGATAGCGCGCATGACGGAAGCATCATCGGAAGCTATCAGGTGCATCATCAGGGGGTTTTCAGTCACCCAAGGAGCGATGCAGCGGAACAATTTTCGGATAGCTAATCCGGAGCGTTCTCGATCAAACGAGTCTTGCACAAGAACCCAACCACGAAAGGAATTCCATTGCTTGCCAGGTTCGATTCGCTGTGAGGGCCCGATATCTGGTCCCACTTCAAGTAAACAAGGTGTTTTCTTCTCGTAATTGACTTGCGTGTGATAATCAGGATCTGCCACCCAGCGATAGGATCTGCGATTGGCACCTTGACTTGTCATGCCCCCAAAGGCCATCTCTGTTTCGATATGGAGATTGGGGGGTGTAAGTCCGACGCTCAAGCTGTCGACTTCGGAGGTATGTTCGACTGCGGCGAGGATATCGCTGCAATAATGATCTATTTCCACTTGCTGGTTCGTAGGATTTGTAATCGAGACCCATTTGCTATACGCCGGCAGTCCATCGTACAACTCATAATGGACATCGATACTCACGCCAGAACTCACGCCAGATGAAACGGAATTATCCAAAAGGGACTCGTCGAATGGTCCATATGCAGCTATTTGTCCGAAAACGCAATGAGTTGATTGTGCAACCGTTGCCTGCTCATCGCCATCCTTGTTGCTTAGTACTTGCTTGCTGGGTAATTGCTTACCTGGTCCTTGAGCATCGGTCGCATTACCAGATCGATCGGACTTGCCGATTCGCAGGGCCAAAGGAGGTCTAGAATCCCATGGGATTTCGAAAAGCTTATGATAGACCCGAGGAGCGTTTTCCCCCTTCTCGTTCCCCAAAGCGGTCTTTGGCAATTGTGCTGCATCCCAAATCATCGATCCAGATTGCCACCTGACGCGAAGTGCATAGACACGGTCGAGTTCCAGACCTGAATCGCTAGCAGCGAATTGCGAAACTTTTGCGAGCTGTTCGCGGCCACGATTGCGCAATTCAAAGTGACCATGTTCACCTCGATCTCCGGACCGCAGATTTACTTCGACGTTTCCGTCGTCCCACACAAGCGCAAGGCCTGGCCCCCAACTCGTATCTAGATCTGTCCCCGGATCAATCAGGACTTCCACACACGCACTGTTCTCGGGCATTGCTCGCTCGAGCAATAGGGACTGCCCGGGCATCGTACCGAAAACCGATCCAACGCCTTGATTAGCTACAGCCGACTTAGCGGCAGGTAATTGAGCAGCTTGTTCACTAGATCGATCCGCCGAAGCATCTTTGTTGGAGTTGGCTTTTAGAGTAGTCCATTGCGAGTCGAGAGTGCTGAGTGAATCGCTCCAACGAAGGACTCGTCCGATGTCACTTGAATTATCGTGTTTCCAATTTGCGTTGGGCATCGAAAATGAAAGAACTAGCTCGATCCCTTTCGGGGGCCAATGAACTCCGGGAGCATGATGACGAGTCCTCTTCCAAGGAAATCGTTCTTGGAGTTGTGGGCGGATCTCGTAGGATTTGAACTGAAAAGCTAAAGGATCGTTCGAAAGTTTTGAGATCCAAGACGGATCGAGAAATGCGTAGTTTGGTTGACCTACAAGTCCACCAACGGAATACTTTTTGCCATCGATGCTGACGGTTGCTTCTGGCTTTACCCCTCTGAGGATCGACTCGCCGGTGATGAGGTTAGTAAAACCGATCGTCGCAATGTTGGGTGCTAGAACGAAGCGTCGTTCGATCAGTCCGTTTGCCAAGCGAATCGATTTACCGTCGGCACTGACTTCGGCGGTGGCTTTGTAGGAAGACGGATCGACCAACCAGTCTTCGCCTTGCGGGGTACTAAACGCGAGGTTCCATGAGAGCATTTGCGTACCGCTAAACAGTATCACTGCGACTCTGAAACTCAGGACCAATAGGTGCAGGAGGGCTTGTGATGCTCGTTGCGTTGTTACCGGAACACTGTGCTGGTTGCTATTCATGGCGATGACTTCACGGCGACGATTTGCGGAGGGGACAAAACATTCCATAAGGGCGCTTTGCTGAAGGCAACCTCTTAGGAACAAGTTATAGCTGACGCGAATTCCCGATCTCTTCCCAATTCTTCGGAAGCGAGGAAAGAACTCTGTTACCTTCTTCGGTCACCAAGATATCATCTTCGATTCGTACCCCGCCGAATCCTGGGAAGTAAACACCGGGCTCGACGGTAAGAATCATCCCTGGTTCTAGCGGACGATCTTGTCCTTTTCCTAGCCGTACCGATTCGTGGATCTCAAGACCGAAGGAATGGCCGAGGCCGTGTGTAAATCGTTTCTCGAGCCCTGCATCAGCGAGAACTTTTCTTGCGACTTGATCGATATTGCTCATCGACATACCGGGCCGGATCGTCTCGATTGCGGCTTGCTGAGCTCGCCAAACCGACCGGTAGATACGCTCGAGTTTCGCGGGAGGTTTGCCGGTGAGTATCACTCGCGTAAGATCGCTGAGGTACATTTCATATTTCGCCCCCCAGTCAATGAGAACAAACGATGATTCCCCGAGTCGCTTGGCGGACGGCCGACCGTGAGGAAGAGCGCTTCGTTCGCCGACTCCAACGATGGACTTGAACGCGGCACCTTCACCTCCAAGCCGTCGGATACCAGCTTCGATATCGTGAGCAACTTGTTTCTCTGACATTTCGTCATCGAGCAATTCTTTGGCTGCCAGGAATGCGCGTTCCGCGATACGGATAGCATTTTCTATGAGTCCTAGTTCATATGGATCTTTGATCTCGCGCAAGCGTTCAACAACTCCAGAGCAACTTCGCAACTGTTTCGACGGAGTGAGCGACTGTATTCTTTCCCATTGCGCAAGCGACGTGGTCGCGGCTTCGATATTAAAATTCGTAGCGGTACGTTTGTTAAATTCTTGTGCGGCAGCATCGATAATCGGAACGCTGTTTGCGCGAAGAATCAGTTCGATTCCCTTGCACTCCGAATGGATTTGCTCTTCGTAGCGTCCATCGCTCAAGAGATAAACTTCTTCGTCGCTTAGGAACAAGAAGCTATCTTCACCAGAAAATCCGGTGAGATAAGTGACATTGAAGGGTGAAGTTACAAGTAAGTTGTGGAGGTTTCTCGAACGAAGTTCTTTGAGGACACGCTCACGTCGTTTTGTGTAATCAGGAAGTAACTTTTTCGTCATATCGCTCGTTGTGGAGGGTTAGCGTACGTAGCGTGATACTTGGGAAGTGCGTTTTAACTCAGCGTTTTAACTCAGCGTTTTGATCAGCCCTTGGATAAGTTGCTCGGAGAACACATCCGCGAAGGTGAGGAACTGGTAGTCTTGCTCGAGAGACTTGTATAGCTCCGATTCATGCAATCGCAATTCGTGAGAATCCGGATTGCTTGGGTCTGCCGGATTGCTTGGGTACGATAGTGTCGCAGGGGTCAGAGGTGGAATTTTATTTAGGATACCATCGATCATCGCCATCAAGGTAGCTGAGAGGACGAGATAGGGGCACGCATTTGACTGAAGACCCCGCACACACAACGCGCGATGTCTGGGGTCAAAGGATCCATAATGAACGCTGACCAAAGCCTCCAGGTCATGTTCTGCTAAGATCCCGCGACTCTTTAAGTAGGATGAGCCACGGGTAACGGTGGTTCCTGGCGGTGGCATCGGAGTTGGTTTTGCTGAAGCGGCAACGGCAACAGCAGCAAGTGCGGCTTGGTGTCTGATAACTCCACCTGCAGCGAACCATGCAAGTTCGCTAAGTGCGAACTCTTGCATACCTCCAATCATCGGTTCTGAATTCTTTGACAGAATCCATTTGGATTCGCCTGAAAGAATCAAGGGGGATAGTTCAAGGTTCCTTGAGAGAGCGTGAGATTCGAGAATGGATCGCAGCACAAGAAGTTCGTCGCAGGCGTTGACGAGCGACTTGTGAGAGAGGAGTATTTCCGAGGCTTCTAGATTTCCGAGAAAATGACGTTCAATGCTGACTCCAGCCTCAGAGCACAGCTCGGCAATTTCGGCCCGAAGTGCTGCGTCTCGATCAAGTCGCCCCCCCGATAGATACCCCGGCCCCACGGATTGTGTTGATTCCGGATCGATAGAAGATGCGGTGCGATAGTTGAAGGAGGCTGCTAGTTGTACGCTGACCGAATCTGCAAGTCCGACACTTCGGACCGCCTCCACCGATCGTTTGGCAACTTCGCGTGCATCGTAATCCCAAACTTCGGCAGTTTGCGCGTTTGCGACGGAAGCGAAAAGAATTAGGGTAGGAGAAGGCTGAAGTGGATCCAAGTAGGATTGCTCAGGGTTCGGAACGGCGATGATGTGCGAATGCGGGCTGAAATCCGCTAAGCCGAAACCTTGGCTAAAACTGTTTTCGCTGAGTGCGGATGCTGGAATGGTGAAGTGATTCCAGCGTCCTGCGTTGTCTGAGAACCTCAGGTCAACAAATCGTATGCCCTTTTCTCGGCAATAGGCCAAGACTGCCTTTGGTTTCACGATTGATGGTCCCACAGGATGGAGGTTGATGGGGGTGTGAACACACGCCTTAGAGGACACATGCAACAAACCCTCGGAAAAAATTGATCCCAGACTGCGCGAATTGCCTCTTAGACAATTACCTTAGCCAATTCGGTTGATTCCGCCAGAGCGTGGGGCCATAATCTATTCTGAAAGGGGTACGGGTAGAAGCGTAGAAACACCCCGAAATCCCCGGTAATATTCGCACCGTATCCTTGACGATTGGAATCCTCTTTCCATTCTGCAAATCGAACTAGCGGGGAGCGAGGTAAAATCCTGGTTTGAACGACGACGAGTCAAGAGGTGAGTGTCCATGTGGGTGAACCTCATAATATCTAAACTTCTCCTGTTCTGTGTCGTTTGCTTATTCACTTTCAGCGCTTCGACGACTCCTAGTTCATCGCTTTATGCGCAGGGTACCGCGAAGAATCGCGATAGAAACGAGCGCAACGACGAGAAGCGGGAGGACAAGCGGGTAAGCGACGCGCAGCGCGAGGTCGGCCGCACACGAACAGAGCTAGAGAAACTACAAGCAGACTGGGAGAAGAAGTACCGCGCATTCGTAGCGGCACGCGTTGGATTCATAAAAGTGAAAAATCGCGAGGAGCAAACAGAGAAGGAAGCTCAAGAACGCATCGGGGAGAAGGTTGGAATACCAGCTCAGGTATTGGTAGTAAAGGATCTTGGTCAAAGATTAAGAGACACATCAGAGGCGGTACTACAAGAACTCCGCAAGACGCCCGGATGGGTAAAAGTGCACGAGCAAATCGAGCAAACGGAAAATGCGTTGGAGCACGGTATTCATCCTGATAGACACTTACCGATGAATGCCGATGACATCGAAGAGGTTGAAAAGGAACTTAGTACGCAAAAGAATTCGCTTCGAGCAATTGAGCAAGCAGCCTTGGAAGCGGATGCAGAAGCTAAAAGCGTGAAAGACGACTTTGACAATGCACAGCGGAAACTTGTAGAGTTACGCCGCAAGGTTGATCCCAAGGAGTTGGAGCGCGACTTTGCCGTGAAGAAGGTTCGGTCAGAAGTTCAACAGGCTTACAAGAAGATGAGAACGGAAGCCCAATCGCTTGAACAAGCCCAGGCGTTAGTGCAAAAGAAGGCAATGGAACTTGGTTCGGACTACCAGACGTTTCTCAAAGCGAAACGGGCCGATGCTGCGGACTCTAATCGGAGCAAGAAGAAGTCCGCACCGCGCCGCTGATTACCTTTGCTGGATTAGATGTGCTCAAACAAACATGTTTTGGAGAGGAAGAATTTCCAAGAGCGGATCAGCGGGCTCAATCGCCTGCTGAGTTTCCGATGTGTAAGCCATTACTTTACGAGAGTGATCGTCGGCGGGCCTTCGAATAAAACGTTGGATTTCTCGTCGAGAGCGACCGGTTGCAATCTAATTGGTCCCGAACCGAGCGAAGCTATATCCAGTTCGAATTCGCCTTGCTCGTTAGGAATCGCATCCAGCAACTCCCAGTGGTGACGAATTCGGAGTTTGTTTTTTGACTCAGGAGCTTGAGTGACCTTCACACGAAGCTTGCTCGATTCACTTTTCGCACATGATTCTGGAGCGGAGAGCTTCAGGTGGGTGCTTGGAGATCCGGTGTAGACCCAAATGGAGGACTCCCAACAGTTCTCTATGGGCTTGGGGCCTTTGGTAATAAAACGCCATTCCTGGGCTCCGGCATCGTCGTTATCGAGCCTTATTTCGACTTCGTGGCGAAAGTTCGACTGCAAGACAGTCTTTCCATTGATCATCCAAGAAAGATGAACAGGATCGGACGAGCGATCTACTTCGATGGTTTGTAGTTGCAATTTTATTGATTCGCTGACAACAGAACCATTTTCGCAGCCAGCAATTTTCACACGGGGAGGTTTCGCGTAGGGTTGGCAGATAGGATCTCCGAGGATCAGCAACTGGTAGGGGCTTTGTAGTGAACTATAGAAAGCTTCTGCTGCACTAAGACCTTGCGCGTAGTAAGCGTGCAGCATTGGCAAGGGAAATTTAAACTGCAAGGCATAGGGTTCAGTGACGGTGCCACAAGCGGCCGCCGCGCCGTTCCTCAGTAGCTCCGTAGCTTTCGTTTGCGCATTCGAGGTCATCACGCCACCGAGACTCGTCAGGTTATCTGCGAGGCTACCGGGTAACAGAACAGCGCCGGATCGGGGCCAATCAAAATCGGCGATGCCAAAATTGATTCCCGCGACTTGACTCCCGGTGGGTGGGAGAGGTTGGGTAATGATCTCAGCAGATTGTTTTGACTTTTTCAACTCATCGATGGCGAGTTGAAAAAGGGGTTCACGGGTTCGCGATCTTACATCTGCGGTTTTACTGAAATAGAAAGTACCTGTTGGATTCGTGAAGTCAGCACTAGCGCTACGCTCTAGATGTTGGATCGCTTCCTCGATACTCATACGATCATTGTTTGTGTAGCTAAGTACCATGGACATCAAGTACGATACACCCTGGTTTGGATCGGTTGTTTCAACGCAACTTGGGGTGAAATAGGTTTGCGCATTGAAGGACTTGGCGGGCAACCAAGTGAAGGGTGTATTGGGGCATTTCGCGACGATTTTTTTGAAATCTTTGTCATCGCGAAGGGAGTCGAAGCAGGGATCTTCGGTGAGTTCACTTCTGTACTTCCAACCGTTGCGAACGGCTTCTTCAAGTCTTGCTAGAGCGCGGGGAAGTGAGCCTGCGAGGGCATATTGCTGAGCTGCAAGGAAATCGAGGGGGAAATTCTTAGTTCCAGGCAATCTTAATGCATCGATTTTCGCAGCGGCTTCTTCATGCTGTTTCCCATCGATGAGTTTGGTGATTTCGTCTAAGACTTCACGAGGCGCGTTAATTTTCAAAAGTACGTTAGCTTCATGTGCCGCGTACCAATTCGAATCAGGGGCAATGTAGGACGGGTCGCGTTGCAAAGCCCATCGATACAGGTAGGTCATCCCATTGATCGAGCCGGTTGGGGTCAAGACTTTCGGAAGATTCTCCATCCCTTTCAGATCCTCACGCAAATCAATTGCGGTGGGGATATCGGAGGAATAAGCGATCCCTTGAACGTGCGAGGAGAGCTCTCTTTTATCAACTTCCGTAAGAACCGGCTTGAGAATCAGGTTTCGAAATTCCTCAACTTTAATCGTGTTCGATTGAGGAACATTTCGCAAAACAATGATATTTCGCGATGGGATATTTCGAAGCTGGGCATAGTGGTTAGCGATCGTTCTGGAGTTTTGGGAGTCCCCATTGACCACAACAACCCATTGGCTTGCCGAGGTACCTGCTGAGCAATCCGGCGAGTAAAGCAATGCAACGGCGATGGGGAGCAAGCAAGCGACAATCGCGCGTAGAACTCGTAGAGAGAACATGGCCTGCGGAACTAGGGATCCCGATTGAAGTGAATGCAAAAGCATGTGCATTGCCAATTTTCAGTTGAATTTCGATACTTGACTGATCGTTTCGTTTACTGGGTTCAATGCAATAAACGATACGCCGAGGACTCGATGGTTAGAAGGGTCTACGGAGTAGATTGACTCTGAACGAACTGAGTTTTTTCAGATGGTTTTCCGACGGTATTGATTGCATGAATGCGGTAGACATACCGCTCGGCCGTCTGAGGATCGGAGGCATCGGTTTTCTCGGATAGCGATTTTGCGTCGACGAACTCCATGGAAGATAGTGGTTGCGGTGGGGTGTCGCTGTATTGCAACCCTTGAAACAAAGACCTTCCAAATGGATTGTTTTGTTTCTCAGGGATTCTGGCGATCACCTCGCCATCGCGTTCGATCACGAACTGTGCCAGTCCACTTTCGAGATCCGCTTCGCATTTCCATCTAAGCACAGTTCCCTTGAGCGGATCGAATTCGAGCCAAGCGTCGGTTGGAGATGGGGGTGGCGAATCATCCGGAACCGTTGAGTCCTTACTGTAAACGGTCCATTGTTTTGCAAACCGCTCGCTTGGAAGCCAAGACCAAGTTAGCGTTTCGTCGTTCGATGGAGCCGATTCGCTTGAGACTGGTGCCTGCCCACCGCTAGGAGCTAGCCAACCTCGATTGGCTGGGATATCAAGCAGAGGTTGATTGATCGCGGAAGGAAGACGCATAGTTAGGCATTCATCGAACCAAGGGATCGCCAAATAGCGTTGATTGCCACATTCGTGACTAGTAAGAGGATCCACCGAAGTAGCGACGAGTCCACCTCGCGACCGAAGGTTATGAAAGAACTCCAGAGACGCAGGCCAGACGGAAGCAAAACGGTCATCTTGGACGCTAACCCCTTCCTTTGTCCCCACGTTGCACATGATCGGAACACGCAGAGCCGCCTGTGCAAAAGGATGGCTGGCGATATTCCCTTGAGCTCCGAGGGGTTCAACTCTTGGGACCCCGGAGCGCAGCCAAGCGGCCGCGACTCGTTCAGGATACATCATCGCCATTCCACCACACCAATGTCCACCACCACTGTGTCCCCATAGTGCCCAGGGCACTGAAGAGATTTCAGGATGGTTTGTTAGACGTGCAAACTCGCTCAGTGCATTGATGAACGCCTCAGCAGAGCCTTTGCGAGGGTCGCACCAGAGTTGGCAATCGGCTTTCTCGGGTTGCTCGTATGCTGGAGAGACTAAAATGCAAGAATGCTTTTTCGCAAGTGCTTGCCAATGCAAGTCGTAAGCACCTGTTAGCCCGGACTTACAGGAGCCTTCCCCGCAACCATGTTGGTGGACTATTACTCCTCGGATTGGTCCGGGGACTTCAGGCACCCAAGCAGTAAAATTAGAACCGAAACTCAGTTTCCCTGGAGCGGTCGATGGTTCGAAACGAACCCGATAGTAGGGGGGGGTAGTTTCAGGAAATACATCGTAGGGTGTGGGTATTTGCCCAAGGCAAACATTGCCCGAGAATACATTATCCGCGGTTTGAGCGTCCGACCAAGCAACGATGTTGATGAGCAGCATCATCCAAAGTGAGGGGACGGTCACTGAAAGCTTGCGGAGGGGCTTGCGCGGGTTTGGGGGGATAGTAATCATTTCCGTTCGATTCGATCTTTTCGCTTACTCCGGTTGTAGTTCTCGATTCGACCCTATGGAGTGCAACTGGTATTGGAGTCGTATCCCCATACTTCGATTCACTCGGCATTCTGCATTACCTATTTGCCAACGTATCAAAAAAGCGAATTTTACGCTATCGAGTGACCAAGTGTATGAGGGAGAAATGGCGATGGCGAATGGCAATATGCGTTGGGTATAGAGATTCTGAAGAATAAATACGTAGAAAAAACTTTTTTGCCTGCGTAAGTTTTGATTAGACTCGACCCATCCTCTCCTAATCCAAACGCCGGGATCGGCCTAGGTGTCCCAAGTCTTTGGCAAAACGCAGGATGACAGTCGCCGGTGATGCTCGCCGCATCGATGAATGCTGCTGTTTTTTGGGGGAACCCGATGCTAGAACGAAAACAGATGCCGCAATCGCTTTCTATTTCGCAATCCTCCGATCCTTCTATCCTGATCGAACTTGGCAAGGACTGGGAGCGGCTCAATTCGCTCGGAAGTCCATCTGTGCCGGGGCGTTATGTCGGACGACACGCGATAGCCAATCCTTCTTCATGCGAGCGTGGGGTAGCTTGGGCGTTGACTTCTTTGAGCATGATCCCAGAAGCGGATCGTGAAGTCAGTGTATTGACTGCAAGACGCGAGGGGGAATTAGTTGGCGTACTACCGCTTGTATTGGACGAGACCGAGAAATTGAAGCACTGGACATTGCTCGGTTCTCGCGGTGAATTCGGAGATGGAAAAGGGATTATCGGGCGTCAGGAAGATCAATCTGTTTTGGGGATGAGCTTTGCGGCTTATCTTACCGAGTATTGGTCCTCGGGGATTTCCGATGTTAGGTTCGAGGGGATTTGGGCGAACGACCTAGGAATGCGGGCCTTTTGCGAGCGATTTAGCGAATCGACGCAATGGAAGTGCAACGTCACGGAGCGACAGTCGCATCGGGCGGTTTACCGTATATACCCAGGTCCCGATGGTATTCCGATTTGGCCTTTGGCGGTGCGTCGACCGATGCGTTGGATCGACAAGGGATTGGAAAGTGGAGTATTTCATTTCACGGCATCGCGTAGCAAAGAAGAGATTTTCGGAAACGCATTAGCGATTCGCAGCATGCTCAAGCATCACGTCGAACCGTCTCGAGAAATGTGGGCCGTCGGCTTAACGCAAAGGTTTTTGGATTACCGTTATGGAAAAGGAGTTGCACCGTCACTTTGCCAGGCTGGCAAGTTAGGATCATGTGTAGTTCGATGGAAAGGAAGTCCCATCGGAGGAGCCATGTATTGGGATTACAAGGGGATTCGCCACACCTTTTGGATGGAGGTTCGTGTTCATCCGGAACAAGAGCAACTCGTGTTTTGGATGCTTTTGTCCAAAATGATCGAAGAAGGGAATTCTCAAGATATTTTCGAGTTTCATCTTCCTAAGAAATTCGAACCCTGGGCTGACGGGCTGGAGAATATGGCAAGTAACACTTGGTCGGTTCGCTTGGACCCGACCGCGAGCCGGGCAAGGTCGGAGAGCATGGAAGCCGATCACAGCGAACGGGATTCTGTAACGGCTGGGTAGCTTCTGCCGTACTAGCCACTGGTTGAGTCGTTCTGATTTTATCGCTTGAATCGTCCCACCGACCAAACGGCAATACTTTGGTTCAGATGAACGATAAAGGGACGGTGAGCGTGCTTCAACGGATTCGCCATCGGACTCGGCAGCTGGGTTAATTTGCAGGATGATTTCATCGAACGTCAGACCAATTCCCTCAGCTATACCCTCCCTGCTAATCGCAACGGACTTGGGTGTAATCTGTGGACTATTCAGCTTGGTCCATCGATTACGACTACCTACAGTCAGTAGCGGATCGGGATCGGTAAGCGATCAAATTCTGTCCGCTGGTGGTTGGCACCTTCCCCTTCTATCCGCATTAATGTTTGTAATTGTTGGGGAGCTTTGGGGTGTCTTTCGCAACGGTCGTCCGAGGCAAGTCGACTACGATGTTTTGCTTGTTGCGGCCGCTTGGACTCTCGGAGCATGGGGAACGCTGGGCGGCTTTAAGCTGCTGGGATTTCACGACTGGACCGTAGCACCTTATGTCATGGTGATCTGGTTCCTCTTGGTGCTTCTATCGATCCTCTTAGTTCATCTAAGTGTGCGTGGAGCTATCACCTGGATCGAAGAGCGTTCTTGGGAATTCAGACGATGTGCTGTAATCGGAACCACACCGATGGCGGGGGAGCTTGCAAAGTCCGCATCCCGATCCGTCGAATTCGGAATGAACATCGTCGGTGTGTATACCCAAGATGGTTCTCAAGATCGCTATGCTACATCCCCTGAAATCGGTGAGCAACTCGACGGGGGGCCGGTATCCAATGATTTCCAAGCGATGATCAAGGCGATTGAACGCCGAGAAATCGACACAGTTTTCATTGCGGAACCAATGGAGAATAACATCAGGATTCGCGAATGGATCGATCGGCTTGCGGACACCACCGCTTCGGTGTACTTAGTGCCGAACCTGGAAGCCTTCGACGTTCTGTACAGTAGATGGGGTGCAGTTGGAGGGCACACGGTAGTAAGCGTCTTTGAAACCCCGATTTTTGGTATCGATGGATATTTAAAGCGGGGCATGGACATCCTCTTGAGTTCGATCGGCTTGGCCGTTGCGGCTCCGCTATTGATCCTAATCGCCCTTGCCATTCGCTTGACAAGTGAAGGCCCGATCTTCTTTCGTCAAAGGCGATACGGGCTTGATGGGAAAGAATTCTTGGTTTGGAAGTTCCGAACCATGAGTACGATGGAAGATGGACGCGTGGTCAAGCAAGCGACGAAGAATGATCCGCGGGTGACCCCCGTGGGGCGATTGTTGCGTCGCACTTCGCTTGATGAGCTCCCGCAATTGTTCAATGTTCTCGGAGGGAGTATGTCCCTTGTAGGGCCTCGGCCTTATGCAACGGCCCACAATGAGCACTTTAGGAGCCTGATTCGCGGATACATGCTGCGGCACAAAGTCCGCCCCGGAATCACAGGGCTTGCACAAGTGCTCGGAAGCCGCCTTGAGACCGATACCACCGAAAAAATGGCCGCACGCATCGAGCTTGACCACCGTTATATCCGCGATTGGTCTTTGTGGCTGGACTTGAAAATCATGCTAAAAACGATCGCAGTGGTACTTCGGCAGCAAGCTCACTGACCCGTCGCCCCGTCGTCTGGCAAAAGTGGGAAAATTCTTGGGGATTTTTGCTTCGCCCCCCAAGCCGCACGGAACGAAAAGACTAAAATTCGCTTCGTAGATATCCGTTGGGGGCGTCTCGCCGATCGGCCTTTGTACCGACCGAAATTCCGGGGCCCTAGAAAGTTCATAGCTAGCTGATTTTTTAAGGGCTCAAATACGATGCGCTGGGAAGGAAGAGAAGAATCTCAAAACGTTGAGGATCGACGTAGTTCAGCAATGCCTGTGGCTGGAATGGCTGGAGGCGGGTTGTTATTTCTGATTCTAAGCGTGGTGATTTCGATGATGCTGGGTGCGAACCCGCGGCAATTGCTCGAACAAGCCGGGCAGCAGCAAAGTGCCCAGCAGACCCGGATGCCACCCTCCGCTGAAAACGACAAAGACGCGAAACTCAAGAAGTTCGTAAGTGTTGTTCTCAAGGACAACGAGGACGTCTGGTCAACACTATTTCGCAAGAATCTTAATGCGCGGTATGAAGAACCCAAGTTGGTTCTATTCACCGGTGCGGTACGTTCGGCCTGCGGCGATGCAACAGCAGCAGTTGGCCCTTTTTACTGCCCTGGTGATAAAAACGTTTACCTCGATTTCGACTTCTTCCGAACGATGGAAAACGAACTGGGTGCTAAGGGTGAATTTGCGATGGCTTATGTGATCGCTCATGAAGTCGGACACCACATTCAGAATCTTCTTGGACTCTCCATGAAAGTCCAACGGATGCAGCAGCAAGCTAGCCAGGTCGAATCGAACCAATTGAGTGTTCGCTTGGAACTTCAAGCTGACTACCTTGCAGGTGTTTGGGCGCATCACGCCCAGCAGATGAAAGGGATTCTCGAACAAGGAGACATCGGCGATGCGATCAATACCGCTCGACGAATCGGTGATGACGTACTACAGAAGAAAGCAACCGGTAGGATTCGTGAGGCGGCGTTTACACACGGCAGTGCCGAAGCGAGAGCTTACTGGTTCACCCAAGGCCTAAAGTCGGGTGACGTGGAAGGCTTAATGAAGACCTTCGAACTTCCGTTCACCCAACTCGATCCGAAAACGATGCAGTAAGCCTGACAAAACAGGATCAACAAGCCAAAGGTTTCGAAGCGATGCTTCGAAACCTTTTTTTATGCTCGCATCTTCCATTTCGCCCCAAACCGAAATCCAAACCGCAACCGAATCCTATCAACCAGGCATCCGATCGATGAGTTTCTGAATACTCAGCGGATGGGTCGAATGACACTTGGAAACCAATAGCATGCAACTATTGCTTGGTCCCGAGTAAGTTTTGTTGCTGCATCCATTCCGCTGCCCGTTTCGGCCAAGCCTGAACAGGATTTCCAGTATCCCGTAATCCATAACCATGTCCGCCGGATGGATACAAATGGAGGGTGAAAGGGACTTTTAGAGCGTTGAGTGCCATGGCGGGCACCAAAACGTTCTCGCACCCCAAGGCATCATCTTGAGCCATCGTCAAAAACAACGGTGGGGTATCTTTGGTGAAGACTACTTCAGGTGCCAAGGCCGATTTATCGTCCTTTTTGACCATATATGCAGGGTAGATCAGAAGAGTAAAGTCAGGGCGGGGAATTAGATCATCTGCGGAGTCAGATTTCGGATAGCTAAGAGTTGCAAAACGTGTCGTGAGCATCGTGCAGAGATTTCCGCCTGCAGAGAATCCCAAGCAGCCCACCCGTTTTGGATCGATTTCCAGCGAGGTCGCCTTGGCGCGTAGAAGATTGATCGCACGCTGTGCGTCTTGCAGTGGAGCCTCGAACGCTTCGCGTCCTTCGCGCCGCGGCACGCGATACTTCAAAAGTGCTGCGGTAACTCCGATGGAATTTAGCCACTGGCAAACTTCGGTCCCCTCGAGATCATAGGCAAGGATGTTGTATCCTCCGCCTGGACACACCAGAACAGCCGCCCCGGTCCTCTTTTCTTTGGCCGGTTCATAAATCTCCAGCTCTGGACTGGAAACATTTCCAATTCGTATCACAGGTCGATCGGCTACGCCCCGATCCTGCGGCTTTGACGTGTCGCCTTCAGGTGGTAGCTGCTTAGTATCTCCAGGTGCTACCGAATCCCATAACTTAATGACTTGTGTTGGTTTGAAAAGTTCACTTCCTCGAATTGCTTCGCTTCCCGCAAGCAACTCTTGGGCACCAACTGGTGCACTATGGCAAAGAGCCAAGCACAGGAGTGGCACCGCCGATTTCATCGAAAATTTTTTGAAACCCAAGACGGCGGTAGTTGGCTTGCAATTAGTGAAAAGCAGAGGCATACGAAACCCATTGAGGAGGTTTGAGGAATCGGAGCTTGTTGAGTGTAGAAGCGACCGAAAAGGCTATTTGCCAAGCTCGGCAAGTAGTTCAGCCATTTCGGCGGCAGCGTGTGAGTTACCCTGCGCGCGAGCTTCTTCGATTCCGTCCCGAAGCAACTCTCGTGCGTCTTCGATCCGTTCCAACTCGGCAAGTTGCTGCGCTGCCATAAAGAAAGCGGCAACATATTTACTTGTCGGAGCGTAGGCTAGATCGCGAAGGATATCGATGCTCTGCTCGTGCTCCCCTTCCTTTCGCAATTCCATCGCTAAGGTGTAGCGAAGGAACGCATCGTTTGGGTCATCGGCGAGCATCGCCAATATTTTCTCTTTACGCGACATTACAAGCCTTTTGCGAGTGATCGAATTCAGATCGTCGTGTTGCGAACATCTAGCGTAGCGATCTAGGCTAGATGTTCATCACTCAGTCCAAAACGAGTTAGACGAGCTACAGTGACCGGTTTCTACAGGGAACTATTGAAACTGTAAGAACCAGGTTGGCGGACGTCTACGGCAGGAGCATCACCCCATTCGAGTTTTTCTGGAAGCAACGACATCTTGCTATCCTTGATGTCATCCCAGCGGATTACTTCACCGGAATAAGCGGCTTCGCGCCCCATGATAGCCATCAACGTGCTCTTGCACATGTAATCGCCATTATTGAGCGGTTTACCTTCGCGGATAGATTTCATCAGAGCGACGTGTTCGAGGTAGTACATGCTCGGCTTCTCGCCGGAGAACTTCCAAGGGTTCTCCCCGGTGATCTCGTTCGCCAAGACGCGTGCGGTCCCTTGGGTTCCGTAAACGTAGTCTTCTGTCTCGTTGAAGCAATTCGGCATTTGGCGGGTTGCGGCGTATGTTTTCGTACCGTCGGCCCATTGATAAACCACGGAAAAGTGGTCGTAGATATCGCCGTAAACTGGATCGGTACGGACTTGACGTCCTCCCATGCCGTAGGCGAGGACTGGTGGAACGTCGTGATGCAACCACATCGACTTATCGAGGGAGTGAATGAACTGCTCGACGATATGATCACCACTTAGCCAGCGGTAATAAAGCCAGTTCATGACTTGATTATGCATTGGGGTCCAGAAGTCTTTTGGTTCGCGAATCCAGAGGGTACCTGCAAGATAGTTTTCCTGGACGGAGATGATATCCCCGATCGCGCCAGAATGAATTTTCTCGATGGTCGCTTGAACCCCCTTGTCATATCGCCAGCAAAGCCCCGAAACCAGCGAGAGCCCTTTTTCTTTGGCTGCTTCGCTCGCTGCCATGACGCGGCGTACTCCGACGGGATCAACGGCGACAGGCTTCTCACAGAAAATATGTTTCCCCGCGGCGACCGCAGCTTCCATTTGCATTGGACGAAATCCTGGAGGCGTCGTCAGCAATACGACGTTGATGTCCGTTTCGAGCAACTTATTCATCGCGTCGAGGCCAGAGAAACACTGGTCATCTGGAACTGCGTACTGTTCCCCAAGAGTTCGTTTGAGGTTTCTTTTTGCACCATCTAGTCGATCGTCGGTAACTTCTGCAATGGCAGTCAAACGGCAACCCGAATCGGCATCCATCGCATCTTTGGCCGCACCAGTTCCGCGACCGCCAGCTCCAACAAGCCCGACCTTGATAATGTCCGAGCCTTGGGCGTGGACCGATCGGTTGAAGAAACTAGCACTGAGCCCGACTGCCGATCCAGCGGCTAAGAACTCTCGTCTTCCTACAGAATTTTGGCCGAGGCTTGCTGTAGAAGCATTCGAAACGGAAGATGCGGGGCGATCGTTGGAATCAACACTCATGGCGGGATGGATCCTCAAGGGGTATCGAAATGGGCAAGAATGAGTATTCTTTGCTTGGGAGGGAACGAAACTCTGTGAAAAAGGGAATGAAATTCCCACTTTCCTTCCGTTTCATCCTCCGTTTATAACCCAACCTTGGCGACATGCAACATAGTTGGATCGAATGAATGAAAGAAACGGGGCTAAGCCAGGGCTAATCCCTGTCGTTTCCCGCTCGACCATCAAATCAAATCCAAACCGTCGCAATACCAGAGGACCGGAATTACCGATCAGAACGCACTTTTCATGAGCGCACAAGAATCTAATAACACTTCCCCTGAAAACATCCCTTCTTCGGAATCGGCTCAGCACAGCCAAGAACAGGATCGGTTCTATGATGCGATCGATCGCGAGAGACTTGCAAAGAGCCTTTCCTCCACCCAACCGATCGAACTTGAAATCGGGTCCGGCAAAGGTCTCTATTTAATCCGCACTGCAAGTGAGAATCCTGACCGCACCTATATCGGCATGGAGCTGGCGACCAAATACGCAAGGGAAGCACAAGAGAAACTCGATAAAGGTCAAATCACCAACGCGGTTTTTTTGGCCTGCGATGCCGTAGCCGTACTTGCGAACGATATTCCGGATAACTCGGTGGCAGCAGTCCACGTCTACTTTCCGGATCCTTGGTGGAAATCAAAACACAAGAAACGACGGGTACTGAGCGATGAGACGATTGTAAATATCGAACGAGTATTGAAACTCGGTGGTGAATTGCATTTCTGGACCGATGTCTTGGACTACTACGAAATCGCCATTCCTCGCATCGTCGAACTGACGAAGCTTCAAGGTCCAAAATACGTTCCAGAGCCCCCTGCCCTGCATGCGATGGACTTCCGCACTCACTTCGAACGCCGCACTCGACTCAATGGATTACCGGTTTACAGGTCCAAGTTTGTACGCAACACCTGATAAACACAGCTAGATGAAAGGCCGGATTTGTGCAGGAGCGATACGAGTACGTTACGCCAACGATGGGGACAACCCTTCGATGTGTTGTGTATGCACAATCCATAGAAGAAGCCCAAGTCTGGATCGACGCAGGGCTTTCGGAACTGGAACTCTGGGTTCCTCAAATCAACAACTACGACCCAACGAGTGAAATATCGCGGTTGAATCAAAGCATTGGAAAGACAGTGCAGGTCTCTGATGGATTATGGGAAGCGATTCTCGAAGCTCAGAGATGGTGGCAGCTATCCCAAGGCGCCTTCGATATAACCTACGGTACGCTATTTCAACTCTGGCGGAACGCGAGAAAAAACAAACATCCCCCGACGGACTCCGATATCCGCGACGCGTTAGTAAAAACAGGCTGGGATAAAGTGACTTTGAAGGACCACTCCGTCACAATCAACCAGCCCGGTGTACTGCTCGATCTATCTGGCCTAGCTACAGGATTCTTGATCGATAAAGCGGTCCGCAAGATGACTTCGGTCGGTGCAAAATCCTTCCTAGTAGATATCGGGGGAGATATCTATTTAGGGGACGCTCCACCTGAAAACCCCGACGGCTGGAAAATCACGATTGCCGGATTGACGAAAGAATCATCACCGATCGAGCAAATGAGACTGTCGAATTGTGCGATCACGACTTCCGGTGATCGAAATCAAGTCCTGGAATTTCAAGGTCATCTGTTCAGTCATTTGATCGACCCACGAACGGGCGAACCGATGCAGTTCCCGCAGAGCGCTTCGGTGATCGCTAAAACCACACTCGATGCGGACGCCGGCGCAACTTGCATGGCGATCCTAGGAAAAAACATCTCAGACTACGATTTCCAATCGCTACCAATCTCCCGATGCATCTACCTCCACGCGGATCCATATTCGAACTCAACTACCTCCGAGTCCGCTCCAACCAAAAACGGAACATCACTGCAGCCAGTTCGATATCGTTCGTTTGAAAACTCTTGAGCCTTAAACCGCACCTACCAAAATAAGCGCGCGGATGCACTGAGGAGACTGCGGATGGTTGAACAAACCAATGAGCGATGAAGCGTGTACGGTAGCTCCCTCGTTGACACTTCGGGTTACCAATAAGTGTGCAGTGGCCGTTGGCCACGCAATAGTAACCCGATACGTCAGTGAGGTAGCAGCGGAGTGATGGTCGATTGCTGATGGGCGATGAAGCGGGTACGGTAGCTCCCTCGTTGACACTTCGGGTTACCAATAAGTGTGCAGTGGCCGTGGGCCATGCAATAGTAACCCGATACGTCAGTGAGGTAGCAGCGGAGTGATGGTCGATTACTGATGAGCGATGGGGCGGGTACAGTAGCTCCCTCGTTGACACGTCGGGTTACCAATATGTGTGCAATGGCCGTTGGCCATACAATGGTAACCCGATACGTCAGTGAGGTAGCAGCGGAGTGATGGTCGATTGCTGATGAGCGATGAAGCGTGTACGGTAGCTCCCTCGTTGACACGTCGGGTTACCAATAAGT
>Ga0315899_10000470_pt1 | contig 48605 bp, 31 predicted proteins | sample LakEriMetagenome_2_FD_203518 | JGI IMG/M metagenome (GOLD analysis project Ga0315899, IMG submission 203518) | Freshwater fungal communities from buoy surface, Lake Erie, Ohio, United States - Buoy 4 MA112 | ecosystem: Environmental > Aquatic > Freshwater > Lake | place: USA: Lake Erie, Ohio...
ATCACCTAATAAACCTAATTGCTTTATGATAAACTCACGCGCATAAAAAGTTTTAGCAGCACCATACACAGCGGCTAAATTTTCAGCTACTTGTTGTTTTAACACAGTATTTAAACTGGCGTCATTTACATATGCATTTAATGCATAAGTAGGCTTTAGTTTCAGAGAGTCGTCGTTAAGTAAATGTACTAATTGTTTCCATTCGCTCTTTCCCCAAGTATGCATAGAAGTAATGGCAGTCTCGGTTTCCGAAGGGCGTTGATAAGGAAAACTATTGATGGTATTTTTTACCGATTCTACTTGTGCAATTGCCTGTGTGGCAAATAACAAGAAGATAAGTAAATAAGAAATTTTATTTTTCATTATAAATAATTTTTTTGAATGATTAAATGGTCCATGGAGAACGCATCGCTGGATTAATTAATCTGTTTGCTTCCTCATCATTAATAAATTCTTGGGTCACTGGATTAAACTTTAAGTTTCTTCCTAATTGTAATGCAATTTTCCCCATATTAATAATAGTACAAGATCTAAAACCATTGGATTCATTGAGTGCAAAAGGGGTTCTATCTCTTACCGATTCTAAAAAATCAGTGACTTGTGGCGCAGGATCTGGCAGCATAGCCAATTTTTCTGTTAAATTGGGAATGTCCGACTTAAAGCCAGCAAAAAGTTTTCCCTTAGGTCCCTCAATATAGGCTGCACCTGGGTCCTTGGCCTCTCCGTCTAAAATAATTTTACAACCATCTTCATAGGTGAAAGTTAATTTTCTAAATGTACCACAGGCATCAGGATGTTGTTGTTCTGCATCAATCTCTACTGAAACAGGACTTGTTTCATCTTTATCTAGGAAGTATTGAATTGGATCTATATAGTGTTGTCCCATATCGCCTAGTCCTCCACCATCATAATCCCAATAGCCTCTAAATGTTTGATGCACTCTATGTTCATTATAGGGCTTAAAAGGGGCAGGGCCTAACCATCTTTCATAATCTAATTCTTCAGGTACAGGTTGTGCTTCTAATTTTGTTTTTCCTACCCAATAAAATTTCCAATCAAATCCTGTAGTCTTACTAACTGTTACCGTTAATGGCCAACCTAATAAACCCGATTCTACTAATTTTTTGATGGGCTTCACCGTCGACTTCATTCCATAAAAAGTATCTTCATAACGGAACCAAGTATTTAAACGAAACATACGCTTATACTGCTGAACGGCTTCTACCACTCGCTTTCCTTCGCCGATAGTCCTTGTCATTGGCTTTTCACACCAAATATCTTTACCAGCTTTGGCAGCTTCAATGGCCATTATACCATGCCAATGAGGAGGGGTAGCAATATGCACAATATCAACTTCTGGCAGTGCAATTAATTCTCGATGGTCGTGAAAAGTTTTTACATTTCCTCCAACTAGTGCTGCTGCAGATTGTAAATGTTTTTTATCTACATCACAAATGGCTACTACTCGAGTGCCTGCATAAGGAATATGACCAACACCCATACCACCTAGTCCGATGATACCTTTGGTGAGTTGATCACTAGGTGCTAAAAATCCTCGACCTAATACTTGTCTTGGAACAATTGAAAAACCTGCTACCACAGCGGCAGAATTTTTTAAAAACCGACGACGGCTATTTTTTTCCGGTGTTTTCATATTTTGTTATTAAAGTAAAAAATAATTTTATAGTTTGTCAATATCCAATACTTAGCTTTCCTTCTCTAAATTTATTCTTTTTTGCTTAAATTTGGTACAATCCAATGAGATTAAAATTCCTTTTTTATTGATTTCGATAATCTTATAAGATGGACGGAGGCCGCCCGCCCATTGCCTTAGCCGACATTGCAGCAATTCAAGCATTACTGAGTGGGCGCTATGCTATTGTAAAAATTAAGCAAGGCAGTAAAATCCTCTTCTGATTTTAATTTATTTTTTGTGTTTTTAATCCAAGGCTGTACGCTTGTATTAAAAGGGACAGCTGCTAAAACACTATTTTATCTAATGATTAGCTATTTTTTATTAAGTCAATTTTTATTTCTAATGGCCATTCCTTTTCTTGTTCCATTATGCGTCCCTTCATTAATAGTTAATACACCATTCACCCATACATATTTAAAGCCTTTAGCATAGCTATGTGGTTCGGTATAATTCGCCATATCAGTTACTTCATTTTCATCAAAGATGACAATGTCTGCTATAAAGTCTTCTTTAATCAAGCCTCTGTTTTTGATATTAAATTTTTCTGCAGGTAATGAAGTCATTCTTCTAATCGCATCTTCTAATGTTATCACACCCATCTCTCTAACATATTTTCCTAATACTCTTGCATTGGTTCCATAGGCTCTAGGATGAGGTTTCCCCACACCCATGACTGCAATACCTGCATCACTAGCAATCATGTTAAAAGGATATTTCATAATAGCCACTACATCATTGTCGCTCATGCCATGGTAAACCATTTGCGCTCCACCTTTTTCTATCATTTGAATTATGGTTTCCGCTTCTGCTTTTTGATTATGCTTATTGCCTAGTAATAAATTTATTTCTTCAATACTTTTTCCATTGAAACTTGTGTCGGCTCTATAACTTGCTACTACTGCATAACTAAAATGCTTTAAGCCTCTTTTTTTAATAATGCCTATACTGTGTTCAGCCACTCTTTTTCTAATTGCTGCATTTTTTAATCGGGCCATAATGGAATCTTGCCCATCGGATAAGACCCAATCTGGTAGCAATACGCTTAACTGTGTACTACTTGCTGTGTAAGGATATTGATCAATGGTGACATCTATGCCTTCTTTTCTTGCATTCATGATCAGTGGAATAGTTTCTTTACTTCTTCCCCAATTGTTTTGACCGCTTACTTTAAAATGTGAAATTTCTACAGGTATGTTCGCAGCGCGTCCAATTTGTATCGCTTCATTAATTGCATCTAGTACCTTATCTTCTTCATATCTAATATGAGAAGAGTATACACCACCACCAGCTCTAATTACTTTTGCAAGAGAAACAATTTCTTCCGTTGGCGCATAGGTTCCAGGAATATAAATAAGTCCAGTAGACATACCCACTGCTCCATCCAGCATCGCCTGCGCTGCTAAGTTTTCCATGTTTTGCATTTCTGCTGCAGTAGCGTTTCTATTGGCTGTACCCATGGCTTGCTTTCTAATGGTGTTATGCCCAATAAGCGATGCTACATTAATTGAAGTGCCTATGGAATCAATGGTATTAAAATAATTTTTTAAATTTTCGGCGGAACCTCCGCAGTTACCAGTAATGACGGTGGTCACTCCATCGTAAATAAAATTAGTGGCTAAGGGGTTTCTTGACTCACCCCCTTCTATATGTGCATGAACGTCAATAAATCCGGGCGCAATCACCAAGCCCTTGGCATCTATTTCTTTAGTTGTCTTCCAGTTTTTTAAATTGCCAATGGCTACAATTTTATTATTTTGAATGGCCACATCTTTATACTGCCAATTATTGCCTGATCCGTCAATAAGTTTACCGTTTCTAATTATATAGTCTGCCTGCTGTGCTGCAAGGTTCATGAAAGAAGCGATAATCACCGTAAGTAAAATTGTCTTTTTCATATTTTTTGGTTGTTCTATAAATTTACTGAATCCCCTTTATATTGTAGATATTAAAATGGCGATAAGCTTAAAAAGGAGTAATTTTAAAGAAGGTCAAATTCTTAAGAAGCGCTACTTATAATTTATTCTATAAAAACCTATATCTTAATCACTCAAATACTAGTATTATGAAAAAATTAATTACATCGGTGCTTTGTTTGATGCTTTTAATGCAAAACCTGCAGGCGCAAAAAACAAAGAGTTTAAAAACAGCGAGCGATACCGCTACTGCCTTTGATGCCTATGTGCAAAAATCCATTAAGGAGTGGGAAATTCCAGGCCTAGCTATTGTGGTGGTTAAAAACAATAAAGTTGTTTTTAAAAATTCTTATGGTACCACTGAATTAGGTACAGGCAACAAAGTCAATAACCAAACTTTATTTGCATGTGCTTCTACCACAAAGGCCATGACGGCAACGGCCATGGGTATTTTAGTAGACCAAGGAAAAGTGAATTGGGACGATCCTGTAATAAAATATTTACCTAGTTTTAGATTATACGACCCTTATGTAACTACTCAAATGCGCGTGCGTGATTTATTCTTACACAATTCTGGTGTAGGCAATACCGATTATTTATGGGCATTAAACATGCTTTCTAGTGATGAAATTATGCAACGCATGCAATTAGTTAAACCTTCTTATTCTTTTAGAGCAGGTTTTATTTATCAAAATATTTTTTACGGCATTGCGGGGCAAGTAATTGAAAAAGTAGCTGGCATGCCATGGGAAAATTATATTACTAAAAATATTTTTGAACCACTGGGCATGGTGCAGACACGTGCTAAATTAGGTTTAGTAACCAATCCTAATATTTCTAAACCACATGATAAAGTGGAAGGGAAAATTCAAGTGATAGAAAGAGACTCAGCGGATAGAATTGGCGCAGCAGGGTCTGTGTATTCTACAATTGATGAGATTGCTTTATGGATGCAGTGTATGTTAGATTCTAGTAAATATGAAGGGGGCCGATTAGTCTCTCCTGAAACTTGGACTACTTTATTAAAACCACAAACCTTTGTGACTGAATCGGAGTTTTATCCTACTCAACAATTAACCAAACCTAATTTTACCACTTATGCTTTAGGTTGGTTTCAACAAGATTATAAAGGCAGAAAATTAAATTATCATACAGGAAGTTTGTCTGGAGAAATTGCAATACATGGACAAATGCCGGAAGAAAAAACAGGGGTCTATGTTTTTGCGAATTTAGATCATGCAGAAGCAAGACATGCTTTAATGTTTAAAGCCTTTGACCAATATGCATTAGGGGGCAATGCCGATTGGAGTGCCGACTTCTTAAACTTGTATGGAAATATTAGAGCGAAAGCGGCAGCAGCCCGCGCAGCGCAAGAAGCCACTAGAGTGCTGAACACCAAGCCCTCACTAGCTTTAGCAGCCTATGTAGGTACTTATACCGATCCACTATTTGGAAGCATTAGCATTAGACTTGAAGGTGAAACACTGGTTGCTGAAAATATTAAATTAGGTAAAGGCATTGTTTCACATTGGAATTATGATACTTTCCAATTAGCATGGAATAAAAAATGGTATGGTAAAACTGGACTTAATTTTAGATTGAATGAGGAAGGGAAAGTAACGACAGTAGAAATGGATGGCGTCTCATTAGCAAAAAATTAATAGCTATGCATTTTATAGAAAAATATAAAATAGAAAACTATAAAAAATAAGACAATATTAAAACAGAAAGGCAGCTTTTATTATAAAATAAATAACTAAATAAATAATAGTCAATGGATTTTTCTAAGTTTAAAAAAAGTACTACATCGGTTTGGGGTGGAGAAAGCGATTTAAAAGTAAGTGGCGCGGTAACATCGCCCATAGTAAACAGTGTTGCCTTTGCATATAATGATGTAGATCATTGGCATGAAGTTTCTTTAGGAAAAGCAGAAGGCTATATTTATAGCAGAAATACCAATCCAACGGTGGCTGTCTTAGAAGAAAAAATTCGTTTGTTAGAAGGTGCTGAAGCGGCGACTTCTTTTGCAACGGGCATGGCGGCTATCAGTAATACACTTTATACTTTTTTAACAGCAGGTAAAAGAGTGGTATCTCAAAAAGATAATTATGGTGGTACTAGTAAAATATTTTTAGATTTTTTGCCACTCTATAATGTAGAGGTACAATTATGTGATACCACCGATTTTGATTTATTTGAAAAAGAAATTGCCAAAGGTTGTGACTTAGTGTATTTAGAAACACCCACAAATCCTACTTTAAAAGTAGTAGACATTAAAAGATTAGCAGCAGCTGCTAAAAAAGTGGGCGCTATTGTAGTGGTAGATAATACTTTTGCTACCCCTATTAATCAAAATCCTTTAGCATTAGGCGCCGATTTAGTCATACATAGTGCTACTAAATTTTTATGCGGTCACTCCGATGCCATGGGTGGAGTCGTGGCAGGTAAAAAGGAATTAGTACAAAAAATTTATCAGTACAGAGAAATTAACGGAGCTAGTTTACAAGCCGATCCTGCTTATATGATTGCTAGAGGTATGAAAACTTTAGAATTAAGAATTGAAAGACAAAATGCTTCTGCTTTAAAAATAGCAAATTATTTAAAAGCGCATTCAAAGGTATCGGATGTGTTTTATCCTGGACTTCCTTCGCATCCGGGACATGCTATTGCAAAGCAGCAAATGTCGGGCTTTGGAGGTATTATGAGCTTTGCCCTAGACGGTGGTTATGAGCATGTAAAAAAGCTATTAACTACGTTAAAACTAGTGCATTTAGCTGCCAGCCTAGGCTCGGTAAGTACATTGGCAGGTCCTCCAAGAACCACTAGCCATGTGGAATTAACCGAAGCTCAAAGAAAACTATTGGGCATACCCGAAAGTTTAATTCGCTATTCTGTGGGCATCGAAAATGTAGACGACTTATTACAAGATTTAGAAACGGCCTTAGCTAGTTTGTAATAGCTAATTGCTAAGCTAAATTTTTGCACCAGGTCCTTTTACAAATCTTCCAGGTTTAGCATTGGTATGTTCTCCCTCTTTCAATACTTGCACACCATTTACCCAAACATGTGACATACCCGTTGCGTACTGTCTTGGTTTTTCAAAATTGGCATGGTCCTTAATTTTACTAGGATCAAAAACTAATATATCGGCATAGTTGCCCACTTTTAATTCTCCACGCTTTTGAATATGTAAACTTGTAGCCGCCACTTTAGAAAGTTTATGAATGGCTGTTTCTACAGTCATTACTTTTTCTTCATTTACATAATGACCAATCACGCGTGCAAAATTTCCATAAGCACGAGGATGTGTACTTTGTTTCATAAAGACAGGATCGGTTGAAGCCGATTCTGCATCAGATCCAAAACTTACCCAAGGAAGTACGATTTGTTTTTTTATATTTTCTTCGCTCATTAAAAAATAAGCAACTTCTACACGACTACTATCTTGAATAATTAAATCGATAGCACAATCTTCTGCAGTCGTATTTCTCATCTTAGCTACTTCAGCTAAAGTTTTTCCAGCATATTTCGATAAAGAATCTCTTCTAAATCCTAGTAATAAAACTTTGCTTGGACCCCCTGTACCATAGTATAAATTTTCCCAATCCTTCGCATCGGTCTTCATGGCTTTGATCATCTCCGCTCTTATTTTTGGATCTTGTAAACGCAACCATAGTTTTCCAAAACCACCATCTTGTAAAGAAGGTGGCATAGCCGCCGTCATACCCGTAGCCCCTGCAGGATATGTATACATATTGGCTGCAATGTCAATACCAGTAGCCCTTGCAGCTTCTACTAATTTTATAACAGAATCCATTTTAGGCCAATTGTTTACACCGCCTGCTTTTAAATGATAAATTTCTCCATGCACTTTTGCTTCTTTGGCAATGGTAATTAATTCATTCACGGCTTCAATAATATTATTGCCTTCACTACGCATATGTGAAATATAGCCACCCCCATAAGGTGCAGCAGCTTTACATAGTTCAATCAACTCTTCTGTCTTTGCAAAAAAGGCTGGCGGATAAATTAAAGAACTACCTATACCCAATGCGCCTTCTTCCATGGCTTGTTTTACTAAAGCCTTCATGCTTTCTAATTCAGCTGCTGTGGGAGCACGATTGTCTTCTCCAATAATATTTTCTCTAATAGTAGTAGCACCCACATAAGAAGCAATATTGCAACTAATCCCACGCTTCTCCATAAATTGCATATACTCTCCTAATGTATTCCAAGCAATAGGAATTTTATCTGGCCCTGTTTGATCCTCTTCCATTGTCTTTTTCATCTTTGCATTTAACGGCCCCATACTTCCGCCTTCACCAAAAACTTCTAAGGTTACCCCTTGTCTAATATCGCCTTGTGAATTACCATCAATAATAAGAGAGACAGGTGCCCAACTTAACATATTAATAAAGCCAGGTGAAATGGCCATGCCTTTTGCATCAATAATATTGGTTGCTGACTCTTTAGATAAATCGCCAATAAAAGCAATGGTATCATTTTTAATAGCAAGGTCGGCTTTATAAGGAGCGCCTCCATTTCCATCATAGACTAAACCGTTTTTTATAATGGTGTCATATTTGCTATTACCACAAGCAAATAATAAACAAATTAAACAGATAGATAAGAATTGTTTCATGGCTATAATTTTAAGTAAAAAGGTTTTTATTTCTTACAAGTTATCTGTTATTTAATGGTTTTTCAATAAAATTTTTTATATTCAAGTTCGCTTTTAAGACCAAACCAAAAAACTAACGATTATGTCAAAAAACATTCAAGCCAACAGGTTATTTGTTGCAAGCTGTCTCGCTTTATTAGTCACTTCTCTTTCCTTTGGAATTAGAGCTGGGGTTCTAAGCCAACAAGGCATTGATTTTCAATTAACAAATGCGCAATTGGGCACCATTGCAGCTACTGCCTTCTGGGGCTTTCCACTTGCCATGCTAGTAGGGGGCACCATGGTTGATATTATTGGCATGAAGCGCTTATTAGTGCTTGCCTTTATATTTCATTTAGCTGGTATTGTACTTACTATTTATGCTACCGGTTACTGGAGTTTATTTTTCTCTACTTTATTAATTGGTATTGCCAATGGTACGGTAGAAGCTTCATGTAATCCTTTAGTAACGGCTTTATACCCCAATGACAAAACTACTAAATTGAACCACTTTCATTTATGGTTCCCAGGAGGTATTGTAATTGGTACATTAGTTGTATTCTTATTTAATAAAATAGGATTAGGTACGAATTTACAAGTAGGTATGATGTTAATTCCTACTATTTTATATGGTTATTTCTTTTCTAAATTAGAATTTCCAGAAACAGAGCGTGTATCAAGTGGAGTTTCTGCAACAGATATGTATAAGAGTTTATTGAATCCTCTTTTTATTTTTATGATTATCTGTATGTTCGGAACAGCCATCACAGAATTGTTTACAGGACAATGGATTGATGTACTGCTTAAAAATGTAAGCGATAATGCCATATTATTATTAACCATTGAAACAGGAATTATGGTGATAGGTCGTGCCTTTGCAGGACCCGTGGTACATAAATTTTCACCTTCAGGTGTATTATTAATTTCAGCTGTTTTAGCCGCAGCAGGTTTATACTTATTAGGACATAGTACAGGTAATATGTTATTTGCAGGTGCAATTCTTTTCGGTATTGGCGTTTGTTATTTCTGGCCAACCATGTTAGGTTTTGTTGCTGAAAACTTACCTAAGACTGGTGCTGTAGGGCTTAATCTTATGGGTGGTGCGGGTATGTTCGCAGTATCTGTATATATGATATTTATGAGCGACTTCTATGATACCTTAGTGAATGCTAAAATACCTGCAGGTACTGCAGCCGCTGACTTAGCAGCCGTTACCAATGAAGCTAAAAAACTAGCAGGTCCTGAAGTCATCAATGCTACTTTAACAATTCCATTAATTTTAATTGTTGCCTTTATTGGGTTAAATGTATACATGAAAAATAAAAAAGCAGCCACTGCTTAATCTTATAAGTTTCATTTAAAAAATAACCCTTGTAATACATTGCAAGGGTTATTTTTTTTGATAAACTTTTATTTTATTTATTCATAAAATTTTGAATATCTGCAGCCACCGCTTGAGGATTTTCTTCCATGGGGGTATGGCCTATGTTTTTATAAACAGTGAGTATACTTCCTTTTATATCTTTTTGAAATAGATAGGCATTGTCTACAGCAATCAGATGATCCTGTTCTCCCCATAATATTAAAGTAGGCTGGCTAATGGTTTTAATGGGTTCAGCTGAGGTGGCTGTTCTATTTTTAAATAAAGACAATGTAGCTGCACGATTGCCTTCTCTTAATAACATTTCATGATACCTTGTTACAATGGCATCGCTAATAAGGGTATTATCATAAAATACGGTTTCCAAACTTTTTCTTATCAAAAACTTAGGCGTTATATATAAGAGTAAGTGATTAATAACAGGCGTACTGGCTAATTTAAAACCTAAACTTCCTTTTTCATTTTTCATAGGATAACCAGCTGCATCCAATAAAATAAGTTTGGTAATTTTATCAGGATGCGCCACGGTGTATTGCCAAGCAATGGCACCCCCCAAGGAATTACCTGCTAAGGCACATTTATTAATATGCATTGAATTTAAAAAGGAATCTAGAAAACGAACATAATAATCACCTGCATAGTAATTCTCCGGACTAGGGCCCGTGATCCCAAAGGCAGGTAGGTCAAATCTTATGATTCTTCTTTTGTTTGAACTTGCAAGCATAATGGAGACCAGGCTATCCCAAGTATGTAAAGAAGAGGAGGTACCATGAATAAGTACTAAGGGCGTAGAATCGGCGGGGTTGCCTTCATCTCGATAATGCACCTGCATGCCCATAAGCGGCATATACTTAGATGCAGCATTACCATATTTAGCTTTGATTTTTTCAACAGGAATGTCTCTTTGGCCATAGACGGTAAAGACTATCACCAAGAATATCAATATGCTTATCAAGCTAAAGCTAATGGAGCGTTTTATCTTATTCATATATTATTATCTTATTGCCATTTTTCTAGTTGTCAATTTATGCAATTTTTTAATACTAAAGAATTCTTGTTCAGGGAATTAAATAAATTTTATAAAGTTTGAATTAGGAGAAAAATAAAAAATTAAATTCATACTCAAACCATGAATTATTTCGTAAATTTCTGTTCATAAAATTCTGATACAAATCATAAACATTTTAAAAAAGCCAAGATGAAAATATTGATTATTAGATGGGGAACTAGATGTTTATTGCTGGCATCAATGCTATTACCTTTGAGCCCCTTGGTATCAATGGCTCAGCAAGCAGATTGGCTTATAAAACCTACTACCCAAAAGGCTGTTATATCTATTCAAAAAAATAAATTAATATTAGATAATGGCTTGGTTAGACGCGTATTTTTATTAGATCCTAATGCAAGTTGCATAAGTTATATCAACTTAAGTAATGGGCAAGAATTATTAAGAAGCATTGAACCAGAAGCAAGACTAGTATTAAACGGGCAGTCTTATAATGTAGGTGGTCTAAGCGGTCAAAAAGAAAAAGCTTATTTAAGATTAGAGGTAGAAAATAATTTACAGAAAAAAGATTCCGATTTTGTTTATACGAACTATCGTATTTCAGATATCAAACCTTTTATTAATTGGAAGCCTACTACTTGGTTAACCAATCCGAATCAACCCACGGGTAAAACAGTGACACTTGAATTTATTTCAAATTTACCTGCTTTAAAAAATATATTGGTTCAAGTGCATTATGAATTATATGATGGCCTTCCTTTAATAACTAAATGGGTATCTGTAGAAAATAAATCGAATACGACTATTAAAATGAATAGAGTAGTGAATGAAGTGTTGGGTTTAGTAGAAGAAGAATCTGCTGTGGTAGGTAAGCCGGAAGAAATGAAAAAACAGCATGGAATATATTTTGAAACCAATTATGCTTTTAATAATGCCATGCGTTATGATATTAGTGATCAAACTACGCATTGGAAAACCGATTTAAGTTATACTTCCCAAGTGAATTATAATTTTGAAACACCTTGTTTATTAGAAATATATCCTGAAAAGGCCCCTGGCATTGCTTTAGCGCCGAATGAAGTTTTTAAGTCGGTGCGCACCAATGAATTATTAATGGATAGCTATGATAGACAAAGAAGAGGCTTGATATTAAAAAAGATGTATAGAACCATTGCGCCTTGGACCACGCAGAATCCTATTTTTATGCATTTGGTAAGTAAAAATGACCAAGAAGTAAAAAATGCAATTGACCAGTGCGTAGCTACGGGCTATGAGGCAGTTATCTTAAGTTTTGGAAGTCATTTAGAAATGGAAGATACTACGACTGCGAATTTAAATAGATGGAAAACTTTAGCCAAGTATGCACATGACCATAAAATTTTATTAGGAGGTTATTCCTTGTTTAGTAGTAGACGCATTAGTGATGAAGATGATGTAGTGGATATAAAAACAGGAAAACCGGGCGGTGCTTTTTTTGGCAATGCGCCTTGCTTTGGAAGCAAATGGGGACTTGCCTATAGAGATAAAATACAAAACTTTTTTTCTTATACTGGTTTTGATATTTGGGAAAATGATGGCCCTTATCCTGGCGATGTTTGCGCTTCTACCAAACATCCAGGTCATTTAGGTTATGATGATTCTCAGTGGAAACAAATGGAAATTCAAAAAGGTTTATACCACTACTTGAATGAAAAGGGCGTATATATTAATGCACCAGATTGGTATTTTTTAGACGGCACACATAAAATTGCTTTAGGGTATAGAGAGGTGAACTTTTCTTTGCCACGACCACAACAAAAAATTATCAATCGTCAAAATATTCATGATGGTACATTAGAGAAAATTCCTTCGATGGCATGGGGCTTTGTGCCGCTAACCAAATATCAGGGAGGTGGGCCAGAAGCAGTGCTAGAGCCACTAAGCGAGCATTTAAACGATTACGAACAGTTAATGATGCAGTACTATGGTGCTGGCGTGCAGGCTTGTTATCGTGGTCCAAGATTGTATGATACAGAGACCACAAGATTAATGGTTGCAAAGACTATTGACTGGTATAAAAAATATAGAAACATTTTAAATGCAGATATGATTCAACTTCGTCGTGCCGATGGTCGTGATTGGGATGGTTGGATGCATGTAAATCCTGCACTTGCTCAAAAAGGACTCATGATGTTATTTAATCCAACACAAGCTCCTATTACAAGAACCATTGCTTTGCCTTTATATTATACAGGTCTTAGTAAGACTGCTATTGTAAAAGATGCTAAAGGGGTTTCTAAAACTTATAATTTAAATAGAGACTATACCATTGATTTTACTTTTACTATTGCTGCAGATTCCTATAGCTGGTTTCTGATAGAGTAAACGGCTAGCCTTTCAATAATTTAATAGTGAAAGTTTTTTGCTAGTGAAAGTATCTAGAGCTTAATTTAAAAATAATTCATCTACAAAAATCCAGCCTGGGGTTCCTTTACCCGGATGCCAGGTAGGTAATTTTTTGATATTCAATACAGTGAATCTATAATATTTATAGGCAGCTCCTGTGGGGATAGAGCAGCTAAATGATTTATTTTCTCTCACTACATCTGTTTCTTTTAAGGAAGGGAATTTGGCTTCATTTAATTTTTTAAATTCTTTACCATCATTACTACCCTCTATCATGATAGATAGGATAGGGAAGATATAGGATCCGTTATCTATAAACGCATTGAAATGTGCTGTTTGTAAGGGCCTTGCTTGCTTAAAGCCAATCACAAATTTCATGGTGGTATCCTTATAAGCTAACCACTTGCCATTAGAAAAGTTTTTTTCCCCTAATTCATAGTCAATAAGGGTTTTAGCCCCTGAGCCAGGATATTTTTTATCCGGATTGGTCACAAAATAAATCGTATCAGGATGTATATCTGATTTATAAAATGTTTTTTGTACCATATCACTACTTATCCAACCTGGTTTGAAAGCCCTTGTTTTTAAAATGGTGTTTTTAGTAAAACGTAATTTTTTAGTATAAATAGGACTGGATAAACTATCTGGTTCTGTACCATCTGTAGTATATCTCACTACAGTTCCTTTTAAAAAATGTTTTATAACTATATCTAAGCTACCTGCAATTATAGAAGAGTCTTGATCAATGATGGGGCTGGTTAATTTGATAATTTCAGCATCTAAATTATCACCAATGATTATTTTTACTTTTTTATTACTAGCGCTTAGCTGTTGAAATTCTTTTTCACTAGAATGGTTGGTCCAAATATTAATTTCTGTAAATGGCGCCTTCTCTAAAAACTTGGTCAATGTATTTTGATTTACTTCCATTCCGCAAATAGATAAGTTTGTTAAACTTTTAATACTTTTAAGCGGTTGCAAGTCGTTTAAAGTTAATGTAGTATAATTTAAATTTAATTTTTTAAGTTTTGTGAATTGTAAAATAATAGCAAGGTCTTCTTTAGTGATGGGCATGCCCTGCATATTAAGACTTACAATTTTATCTTTAATTTTTTCTAAATTCTTTAATTGCTCTATTTTATAAAAAGTTCCTTGGAAAAAATTAACTTCTATATCCTCCGACCCACTAAATAAATAATTTACTGTGAGGTAGTTTGAATTAAACTCTTTTAAATCGGGGGCGTTATTTTTCTTATCGCCACTGCCTTTAGCAGGAGCTTTATAAGCCATAGCTAGTATGGCCAAGCTATCGGTTTTAGCGAGCTCGCTTATTTTTTTGGTAAAATTACCACCCGCCTTTACCCATTTAGTAAGTAAGGTTAATTCTTCTAAAGTCAACTGCAGCTTGTCAGCTGGAGGCATATGCTTTTCATCGGCATTAGGTAAATGAATTCTTTGTAATAATAAAGCCTCTTCATTTTGAATACCGTTTAATATATTTCCATTCTTGCCTCCTTTTAGTATGAGCTCGGGGCTTTGTAATTGCAAATTACCCTTTACTTTATCTGGACCATGACAGCTTACACATTTTTGAGCCAGTATGGGATTAATGGCTTTTTCATAAACAGTTAAGCTAGAATCAACTGTTTTTACTTCTTCTATTACCGCTGCTGGCATTGGCATAGAGAGTGCATTCTCTCCGTGCGTTAATAAGGCACCCTGATGCGTAAAAAATAATAGTACTAATAAATAGCCAAGCGCAATTATTTTTTTATAGTTAGTAGCCAACTTTTTTATGTAAATAAGTAACCAACTTATGAGTGCAATAGAAAGGCCACCCCATTTATGTAAATTTAAAGTATCGTTATCATAGGCGTCTTGCTTGGATAAAAACAATCCTAACAAGGCTACCATGGATGCCATAATTGCATTACCTACTAAAAATAATTTCTCTGTATCTTCCTCTAGTGGTTTGTTTTGAAAAAAAAGAAAATATATAACAATAGCAATACCTAAGACAATTGGAAAATGTAAAACCAATGGGTGCAATTTTCCAAACCATAAAAAAACATCATTAGTTTTACTGGCTTCACTATAAATAGCTAGAAGTAGTAATAGTGGATTTAAGAACCAAACACACCATTCCCCCCATTGACTTAGTTTTTTAATATCCATACTTAACTTATAATTTCATTGACCACTTTGCCTGCAACATCTGTTAAGCGGAAGCGTCTGCCTTGGTGTTTAAATGTAAATTTTTCATGATCGATGCCCATCAAATGCATAACGGTTGCATGAAAATCATGCACGTGCACAGGTAAGGAATTTATATTGTATCCAAAATCGTCTGTTTCTCCAAAGACGCCTGGTTTTACACCACCACCTGCCATCCAGATAGTAAAGGCTCTTGGATGATGGTCTCTACCATAATTATCTTTAGTAAGTGCCCCTTGACAATAATTGGTTCTACCAAATTCACCACCCCAGATAACTAAGGTCTCATCTAATAAACCTCTTTGTTTTAAATCTTTAATTAATGCAGCAGAGGGTCTATCTACATCTTTACATTGTCCAACAATTTCTGCAGGTAAATTACCATGTGAATCCCAGCCTTGATGATACAACTGTACAAAACGTACCCCATTTTCAGATAGCTTTCTGGCTAATAAACAATTGGCTGCATAAGTACCTGGTGCCAAACATTCTGGCCCATACATTTTTACAATTGACTCTGGCTCGTTTTGTAAAGAAGTAATTTCAGGAACTGCCATTTGCATTCGATAGGCAAGTTCATATTGCTGAATCTTTGTTACAATTTCAGGATCTCCAATATTATTATAAGCTTCTTGATTCAAGGAAGCAATTTCATCTAAAATTTTTCTTTTGTCTCCTCTATCAATAAATTCAGGGTCGGTTAAATATTTTACAGGCTCTTCTCCACTACTAAACTGTACTCCCTGATGTATAGAATCTAAAAAACCATTATTCCATAATTTAGAATACACACCTTGTCCGTTCCCTTTCCCTGTACTTAATAAAACACAGAAAGCAGGTAGGTTTTTATTTTCACTTCCTAAACCATAGCTTACCCAAGAACCCATGCTAGGGCGGTTTCCTACTTGTGCACCCGTTTGGAAAAAAGTAAGCGCAGGATCGTGGTTAATGGCTTCGGTGTACATACTTCTGATTATACATAGTTCATCGCTCATGCTGGCAATATGCGGAATGGATTCACTAAACCATCCACCGTTCGCTCCGTGTTGTGCAAAATTAAATTTTGTACCAGCTAAGGGGAATTTGGCTTGACCAGCCGTCATACCTGTTAACCTTTGTCCATTGCGAATACTTGCGGGTAATTCTTCTCCATGCATTTTTTGTAGCATAGGCTTGTAATCATATAAGTCTAATTGAGAAGGTGCTCCATTTTGGAATAAATAAATAACACGCTTTGCTTTAGGTGCAAAATGTGGTAATACATTCGCAAATAACTCTTCCTCATTGCTAGCATCAAAAATTCCTGGCACCATTAAGGAGCCCAAGGCAAGTCCACCAATACCTAAACTCATTTTAGATAAAAATTTTCTTCTATTTTGATTTAAGCCATGTTCTAAAAATTCGTTCATACTATTTATTTATGATTTTGTGATAGTTTCTTCTAAATTATATAATATCAATATAGTTTTCATTAAGGCAGCGGCTTCTGCTTCATTGTACTTTTTAGTAGGATGTTTATATTCTCCCACAGCCAAAGTATTTTTTAATAAAGGGGCATTGCCATTAAAAAAAGCAACTTGTTTTTCACAGTAGTCCATTAATTTATTACGCTCAAACCTGGAGGGCTTTCTTATCACAATGGTTTCAAAGGCTTGCTCTAATTTATCTTCTAATGTTTTATTACCCACTGAAATATTTTCAGCAAGCACGCGAGAAGCTTCTAGCACTGCAGGATCATTTAACATAGTTAAAGCTTGTAGTGGTGTATTGGTACTGGCTCTTTTGGCTTCACACTGGTCTCTATTACTTGCATCAAAGATCATCATACTAGGAGGAGGCGCTGTTAATTTTATAAAAGTGTATAAACCTCTACGGTAAATAGCTGGCCCATGATCCTGTTTGTAAGAAGCTAGTACACCTCTTCCAGAAGTAGTGCTTTCCCAAACACCCTTGGGTTGATAAGGCTTTACGCTGGGTCCTCCAATGGTGGGATTTAAAATACCACTGGTACCCAATACCCAATCTCTTACAATTTCTGCTTTGAATCTTATGCGGGGGGACCTAGTATAATAGACATTATCCGGATCTTGTTCCAATTGTTTTTTAGTGACCACACTGGATTGTTGGTAGGTATTACTAGATAATATTTTCTTCATTAAATATTTTACATCCCAATTGTGTTCCATAAAATCAACGGCCAACCAATCTAATAATGCAGGATGAGAAGGAAGCTCTCCTTGTAAACCATAATCACTAGATGTTTTTACAAAGCCTTTGCCAAAAATTTCTTGCCAAATAAAATTCACAAAAACTCTGGCTGTTAATGGATTCTTTTTTTCTACTGTCCATTTTGCCAAGCCTAATCTGTTTCTTTCATATTTCAATGTATCAAAAGGCAAAATAGATTCAAGTGCAGTAGGTTTTACCTCTATAGTAGTAGGTGCATCATAACTTCCTCTGCTTAAAATATAGGTGGGTCTTACCTTTCCAGTATCTCCCATTTTCCAATCGCCCATTACAGAGACTTCTAATTTATTGGTGTCAACATGATTGATAAAGGATAATAATTTTGACTGCTCTTCTTTCGTAATAAATAATTTTGGATTTTTAGCAGGCGTTGAAATACTAACATCTCCTTCGAATCCTTTTTCTTTACTCATATTAAAAAAGGCGTAGAGTTGGTAGTAATCTTTATTAGAGAAGGGGTCGTACTTATGATCATGACACTGTGCACATTCAATGGTAACGCCTAATATAGCCTTGCCATAGGTTCTTGTTTTATCAATATTATAAGACACGCGGTATTCTTCTTCAATCACCCCACCTTCTTCGGTGTATTTATGATTTCTAAAAAAAGCCGTGGCTAAAATAGTAGACTTACTTGCACTGGGTAATAAGTCACCCGCTATTTGTTGGGTTAAAAATTGATCATAATGCATATTGGTATTAAAAGCATTAATCACCCAGTCTCTCCATGGCCATTGAGATCTAATGTTATCATCTTGAAAACCATATGAGTCTGCATAGCGCGCTAAGTCCATCCAAAGTAAAGCCATCTTTTCTCCATAAGCTGGCTTTTGTAATAGTTTATCTAATAATTGTGCATACCAGTTATCGCTGGTATTATTTCTCCATGCATTTAATTCTTCATAAGTGGGTGCAAGTCCAGTAATATCTGCATAAGCTCTTTTAATAAGTGCTTCTCTACTTGCAGTTTCATTGGGTTCAAACCCTTTTGATTCCATTTTCTCTAATATAAATGGATCAATTTCATTTTTAACCCATTTAGTATTATCTACTTCCGGTAGGGCTTCTTTTACAGGTGCTACAAAGGCCCAATGCTTTTCATATTTGGCACCTTGCTCTATCCACTTGGTAAATAATTTAATTTCATCCGTAGTTAATCTAGCTAAGTGACTTTCTGGAACGGGCATCATGATAGCTGGATCATTAGAGGAAATTCTTTTTATCAATTCACTTTTTTCGGGATTGCCTGGTACAATAGCAAAATGTCCTTTATTTTTTTCTAGTTCTGCAAAAGCACTTGCAGGCAAGTCTAATCTTAATCCTGCTTTTATTTTAGATACATCAGGGCCATGACAGGAAAAACATTTATCCGATAACACAGGACGTATATCTCTATTATAGGAAACAAGGGTTTCTTTTTCTTTTTTAGCTTTGGCTAAATCAATCACCCCATAAAGCAAACCTGCTACTGCTAATAAAATGCCAAATATTATATATTTCTTCATAACTAGATTATAATAATTCAAAAAATTGATTCATTCAATTTTATACTCTTGTAAACTTATAAGGGTATACTTTTCCAGAAGCCCATTGTGCTACATAAATACTTCCTTCATCATCTACACATACATCATGTGGATGTACAAATATTTTTTCTGTTTGAGACATAGGCTGTAATACATTATTAGTGTATACTGGCGCAGCGCCACCTAAATTAGAAACCACTTTATTATTTTTATCTAAAATGGTTACAAAGCCTGAACTCACTGTATCTAAATTGGGAGAACGCAAAACAGCTGCGTATAAATAATCTCCTTTGATCACGGGTCTACACATACAAGCTCCTGGTAAATGAATCACTTCTAATAATTTTCCATCCATAGAAAAACGTTTGAATGCATTGCGCGTGCGATCAGTTACTATTAAACTAGGTGTTGCATTTCTAGTATCTACACAAATGCCATGGGCATTGTCTAAATATTCATCGCCGGTGCCTCTTCCACCAAATGCATTTTTTAATTTTCCTTTTTCATCATAGTGTAAAATATGTTGTGCACCATATCCATCTGCAATATAAAATTCACCATTGGCAAGTACAGTAGTTTCAGTAGGAACGAAGGCTTCCTTTTTTTGATAAGCAGGTAAATCTGCAGGCGCATCAATAGTCAATAAAATTTTACCATCGATTGTTGTTTTATATACTTGATGTTTATCGGTATCGGTTATAAATAAAAAATCTTCTTTGCCATTTTGTTGTACTGTTAATCCGTGTGCTCCTGGAAATGCAGTACCCCAGGTATTCATTAAGCGGCCCGATTTATTATAAATAATAATATTGTTTTTCGTTTCATTGGTTAATAGTAAAATTCTTCCCTTACTATCTTGAATCATTTCATGACAATCATTCACAGGTGTATTTGCTGGATTCAGTTCACCCCATTTTGTATTTAATTGATAAGTCATACCATTTTGACCATAGACTGGTCCAGTAGTGGCAGACATTAAATTTTTTGTTAAAAGCAATCCGGTACTTGACATAATCGTATTTTTTACAAAAGCCCTTCTTTTCATATTAGAGGTGGTTTAAATTATCGTCACTAAGATACCTTTTTTGGCATAAAAAAAGAGCAGATTTCAGTCTAGAAATCTGCTCTTTGATATAGATGATAAATGCGTATTAGTCGTCCGCGTCTTTTTTAGGGTTCATTTTTAAAAAGGCAGCTCTTCTCGGAGCGGGCACTATGGCATTTTCCCCTTTTAAGCCCTTCCATAACACTTCATTAAATTCATGGTCATTGATGCTGTCTTCCTTTTTGAAATTAAAGGTTTCACTTTTTCTTTGCATGGCTGTTCGTTCCGTATTTTTCTCATTGATATCGTGCTGTAAAGGCTTAGTAATGAAGCCTTTAGGGTTAGATGCCTTGTCAAAACATCTCCATAAAGATGTGGCACCTGCATCATATTGACTCATTGGCTGCATGCCCAAAATAAGCTCAATGGTCTTTAAAACAGAGCTAGTGGAATAGGCGGTATGGTCTACAAAGCCTCTTTTTACAAAGCCTCCTGCAATATAAGCGGGGCTGCGATGTGCATCCACGTGATCGGGGCCATTTTGAGCATCATCTTCCACTATAAAAACGACGCTTTCGTTCCAAATAGAACTTTTAGATAAATAATCTACAAACATACCCACTGCTAAATCATTGTCTGCCACATGCGCATAAGGAGAGGGCCTACCTAATTTCATACCTTCCGTGTGATCGTTTATGATTCTTAAGGTATTTAATTGTGGTACTTGATTAATGGCTAATAAAGAATCAAAATCGCGTTTCCATTGACCCACTCTAGTGGTATCTCTTACAGTTTCATCCCAACTTGTATAATAGGGACAGAAATGATTTTCCAAAACAGGCAAATTGGCTTTATAGTTATCTGCAAATTCTCCATAGGTTCTATAAGAAACACCTGCTCTTTTTGCATAGTCCCAAATAAATCCATTTTTATTATTAGCAATAGCACGCGTTCCTTCAGCATCATAATTTCCTCCACGTCCTCCATAACTAGTTACCCAATTTTTTTCTAAATAATCATTGGCATATCCGCCCATTGTCCAGTTATGTCCATCGGCACTTACTTCACCATTCACATAAAAATTATCTAACAAAACAAATTCCCTGGCTAATGCATGTTGGTTAGGTGTAATTTTTTCTCCAAACAAACAAAGACTTGGATCTCCATTCCCTTCTTTCATATCACCTAAAACTTGATCATAGGTTCTATTTTCTTTGATAATAAAAAATACATGTTTAATAGCAGAAGGGTCGCCTACTTTCTGCGGAATGACTGATCCAATTTCTGCATTAGATTTTTCTTCATTGTTTTTTGTATAAGGGGTATTTTCATATACTGCTGCTGAGTACAATCCTAATTGTTTTTCAGAAGGGGTGTTAATAATACTTAATGTTCCTTTCATGAGCCCTCCAATATATTGAACCTCTTTTGTGTTTTTTAATAAACCTTTTTGCACCGCCATCTGTGCATTCTTATTATAAGGGTCAGGGCCTAATGGATTTGCAAAAGAACTAAACCCTTTTCCATTGGTTACATAAATTTTACTTCCCACTACTTTAACACTGGTTGGATACCAACCTACAGGAATAAAACCTTTAGACTTGCTATTGCCCACCACGGTAACATCAAAAACAGCTAAGCAATTATTATCTGCATTGGCAATGTATAAAGTTTTTTCATCAGTACTTAGCGCCACACCGTTGGTAGCGGAACCCGCTGGGGCATTGGGATACAGGGCGCAATGAAGGGTCTCTATTACCTTTCTATTTTTAATATCAATTACGGAAACACTATTGTCTTCCCCATTCGCAACATAAATTGTTTTTCCATTTTTTGAAAGAATTAAATCATTGGGGTGTGTTCCAGTACTAATGCTACTAATTATTTTTTGACTTAAAGTATTATATACGACTAATTTTTCTGCACCCCAAACACTAATATATAATTCGGAATTATCATTAGATAAAACGCAAGTATAGGCTTCTGCAGGAAGCGCTGTTTTATTTATTATTTTTTTAGTAGTTAAATTTACTTCATATAAACTATTATCATCTTTGGTAACTATATATAAAATATTTTTTGCATCGTTAATACAAATGCCTGCAGGAGAAATTTTATTAGGCCATTTTTCTCCCAATTTTATAGAATCGCTTAATAATAATTTATTATTTACAATACTATATTTTAAAATCCAATTATCATTACCACCCGAAGCGTATAAAGTTTTTTCATCTGCACTAAAAGTAATTCCTAACCAAGACTTATCAATTTTAATATTATCTAAAATAGTATTTGAAACTAAATTAATAAGCTGAATACTTTGTGTGCTTTGTCCATTATTAGTAATGGCCATTAATTTTTTTGATTTAGACACTGCCATATTCAAAGGCAAATCACCTAAGGACAAACTTTTGCCTGCTGGACTCAAGGCCCAACCATTCGGCAGTACTATTTTTTTTGATTCCTGTGCTTGCGTTATCATTCCAATACAAACAATTACGATGACTAAAAAAATTCGTTTCATGTTATAAATTTTATGTGTAATAAATAATACTTAGAAAATATTGATGAATATTATTTTCTACTCAACAAGTTATTGAAACTTGTTTAATACAAAAATATTTGCATTGGGTATTTATATAAAATAACAAAGAGTTAATACCTAAGCCTTAACTGGGTTAAAAGGCATCTGTCTTTACCCCCGCCCAGCCCATAAGCAGGGTAATGGCCCCCAAGTACTTAATTGGCTAGTTAATTTATATATATTTTCATATTTTTTTGGAATTTAAAAGTATTAAATTAAAATTATTTTTTAATTTAGTAGCATCAATAAGCAATTATTTGAAACAAAATATTTACATATAATTCAAACTATTTATGCCCCCTAAAAAAAATGATGCCTTTGTTTTAGTTAGTCAGCATGAACACTGTGCAGTAAAACAAAATACAGAGAACCAACAACATGGACTATTTGCAAGCAGGTCCTTTTTAGCGGGAGATGTGATTGTTGCCTTTAACGCTTCTAAAATTGTAGATACCCCTAATTATTTAACGGTTCAAATAAGTGAAACGAAACATATTCATTTATTTCCTGAATATTTACAATTTGTGAATCATTGTTGTGAGCCCAATGTTTTATTTAATACTACCACCATGCAATTGGAATCTGTAACTGATATTGAAATGGGTGAAGAGCTGCGCTTTTTTTATCCAGCAACGGAATGGAAAATGGCACAACAATTTGTTTGTAATTGTGGAAAGCCAAGCTGTGTGGGGCTCATACAAGGGGCAGCAGATACTTCTTCTGAAATATTAAGCAAATACAAGCTTACCGATTTTATTAAATCGATGGCGGCCAAGTACAAAGCATTCCTATTATTATTTTAAATAAAAACCCCGAGCCATTTTCGCTCAGGGTTTTATCTAGATGGGTTATTATTGTATAATGAACTTATTTATACATTCATCTTATTTCAACTAAATTTAAAAGTATTTAGTCACACCAGGAATTGCAATAGGATAATACCCGTCTGCATTCGGAAGTACTGGAGGCTCTGCATTCCAATCATATACTTTTGGATGAATATCAATGCCAGAGTTAATGGCTTTATCCCAATCAATTACTTGGCCAGTATAAGTAGCCATTCGGCCCATAATAGAAGTCATGGTTGAGCTTGCTCCATTCTCGGCATCGGCATATTTATATTCTCCTTTCGCAATGGCTGCAAATAATTCATCATGTTCCGTTTGATAAGGGTTGTTTTCTAATTTAGTATCGTACTGATAAATAAGTTTACCCGTGTGGTCTTTAATATGCGCAGCACCACAAAATATTTTTCCCTTCGTACCAATTAACAATTCATCTACCTTACTCATGGTACCAGGAATATGTCTACACTGACTATTTAATATAGAACCATCGGCATATTCAAACTCCACAAAATGATGATCGAAAATTTCACCATGTTCTTTTCCTTTTCTTACCTGACGTCCGCCCAAACCTTGCGCTCTCACTGGATGTCCACCTTTAAACCAGTTAATCACATCTAAATTATGAATATGTTGTTCTGTGATATGATCACCACATAACCAATTAAAATAATACCAGTTGCGCATTTGATATTCCATCTCTGTTTGGTTGTATTTTCTAGGTCTTACCCAAACACCATCATTATTCCACCAAGCTTGCGCAGAAGTAATGTCTCCAATTAAATCTTTTCTTTTATACAGTTCACGGTAAGAGTTTTGGTAATGTCTTTGTAAACCTACTACTACGTTTAATTTTTTTTGTTTGGCAATAGCAGCGGTAGCAAGTACACTTTGAATACCTGCAGGATCAGTGGCTACTGGCTTTTCCATAAACACATGCTTGCCTTGTTTAATGGCTTCTGCAAAATGAATGGGTCTAAAACCTGGAGGAGTAGCTAGTATGACTACATCGGCTAGTGCAATGGCTTTTTGATAGCCATCAAAACCTGTGAATCTTCTTTCTTCGGGCACATCTAATCTTTTGGCTAATGCACCAATGCTATTATTAATTTCCTCAGTTAAAGATTTATGGCAATTATCTAAATTGTCTTTGAAGGCATCGGCCATCGCAACAATTTTTACATTTTGTTTACTAGACAATGCTTGCATAGCAGCACCGGTTCCTCTTCCACCACAACCTACTACTGCAATTTTAATGGTATCATCGGAGCCGGAAAAAAAATTGGCTTGGGATAATAAGGGCGCTGCTAAAATACCTCCTGCTAGAAGGCTGCTTCCTTTTACGAAATCTCTTCGTGAATTATTTCCCGAAAATGGTTTGTTCATAATGGTAATTTTTAATTTATAAATTTAAATAGGCCTTAAAAAATTGTTTAATTTCTTCTTCTGTGGGTTGATTCAAAGGACGTAGAAGCCTTATACCCACTTGCTTTGCTTCTGTTAACCACCACTTGCTTTTTGGAATTTGTGGATCTCTTCTATTCCAAATAGGATCTGAATGTATTCTTTTCGACGATCTTAATTCAGTAGCAGGATCTAAAAAACTACCTCCTTTTAATGTTTTAGGATACTTCAGTAAGCTAGGCGCTACTTTGAATTCATTATTGGTAATTTTTTCAAACGCTGCCTCGTCATAATGATCCAAGGTCCATTCAGTCATGTTGCCGAGCATATCATACAAGCCCCAGGGGTTAGGTAGTTTTGTTCCTACTTTATGAAATGTATTTTCACTATTTTTTTCATACCATGCATACTTATCTAAATCGGATGCGTTGTTTCCAAAAAAATAAGCGCTAGTGGTTCCCGCTTTGCAAGCATATTCCCATTCTGCTTCTGTTGGTAGTCGATAAAATATTTTAGTTTTTTGATACAACCATTTACAATACATAATAGCCGCATACTGCGACATGCTATTAGCAGGGTAGCCTCCTTCTTTACCCATACCCCAACTTAAATCCACATATTGAGGACTAGGCCTTGTAATAGCGTCCACGCTTACATTCTGGCTCGTGCTCTCGTCTTTTAAAAATACATCTAACTCATCCCTGGTGACTTCATAAGCACTCATCCAAAAAGGCGCAATGGTAATTTTTTTTTGAGGACCCTCCTCTTTATTTCTTCCTTTTTCATTTTCTACACTTCCTATTAAAAAATCTCCACCTTGTATAGGTACCATTTTAAATCGAAGAGTAGATCCTACTAGGGGCTGATCATAACTTATAAAATTATTTTCTTGCGCATAAATGAATGAAGACGCCGTCATTAAAAAATATACACTTAAAAATATTTTATAGAATTTCAATGCCCTTGGTTTAGTGTATTAAGTTAAAACTTATTTTATTGTTTTATCTATTTTTTACCCTGATTTATACCGGCGGCTTGCCAGTAATTTTTAAAATTCTCAGTGGCATCAAAATGTAATTTCCCCTTTTGAAGCGTACTTACTAATAAAGCAGCTTGATTAGATAAGGCTAAGGCCTTGGCTTGCTTTATGGGTAAAATACTGCAAGCCGTTGCTAGCCAATCCGCAGTGGCACCGGTTTTGGCAATAATGGTTACATTTCTTAGGTTGGTTACACCATAGCCGGTAAGAGGGTTAATGATATGAGAATATTTCACGCCCTCTTTTTCAAAATATTGGTACACATCTCCTGAAGTGGCAACAGCAGAATTAGACAGCTGCAATTTTTTGCTCACTAAGTCATCGGTGGTTTCGGGTAGGTTCACACCAATAAGCCAACCTTTAGTATTCAATGGAGCGCCACTCATTACAATATCACCTCCTGCATCAGCTAAGGCCTGCTGTATTCCATTTGTTTTTAAATAATCAATCACCCACTGAGCAATATAACCTTTAGCAATTCCTCCAAAATCTAATTGCATACCTGAGGTAGGAAGAAAAATAGTACCTAAACGTTTATTTATTTTTACTTGAGCGAAGCCTACTAATTTTTTTGTGGCAAGAACTCTACTTGCCTCTGGGAATAATTTAGCTTTTCTAGCATTTCTCCATAAACTAGATAAAGGACCAATACTAATATCATAAGCGCCTTTAGATTGTATAAAGGCCTGCTCAGCTTTTAGTACAAGATCCAACATGGCAGGTGACATTTTATAGGGCAGCAAACCTGCACTGGCATTGATTTTTGATAGCTCACTGCTGGAGTCATAATTACTAAAAATATGATTTAGAGAGTCAACTAATTGAAAGCAGTTTCGCGCTAAACTATTGGCCTTGTTAGAATCGGTACTTACAATAATTATATGAAAGGGAGATCCCATCTTCATTTCCGAATAGCGATACTTCCCAGTTTGTGCATGCACAAAGGGTGTAGAAAATACAAGAAGGCCTATTGTATAAATGAATGCTTTCAAACTTGTTCTTATTAATACTTATGCCTAAATTTAAACTATAAAAAAATACAATACTATGGAACGCAGAAATTTCTTAAAACAAAATTTTTTAGTAGGCGGTTCACTTTTAGCAGGCAGTAGTTTATTAGCAGCAAATGCAAAAACTTACACATCCAACCTTGTAGAACCTACCCCCTTTAAATTAAAATATGCTTTTCACGATGGCATGTTTGAAAATTTTGCGGGCCCTAATTTTATTGATCAAATAAAATACGCACATAGTATTGGCTTTACTGCCATTGAGGACAATGGGATGATGAGTAGAACCCCTGAAATGCAGCAAAAAATTGGAGATACACTTGCTGCACTTGGAATGCAAATGGGTGTATTTGTGGTGAACTTCTCTAATAATGATAAAACTAATTTAACTACTGGCTCTAAAGAATGGAAGGATAAGTTTACGGCATCTTGTAAGGAAGCCGTAGAAGTAGCTAAAAGAACGAATGCAAAATGGATGACCACTGTACCTGGTAATTTTGATAGAAGTTTACCCATGGATATTCAAACAGGTAATGTAATTGAAGGATTAAGAGCAGGGGTAGAAATCTTAGAAAAAAATAATTTAATCACTGTTTTAGAACCCTTGAGCGATACACCCAATTTATTTTTACGATACTCAGATCAAGCCTATGCAATTTGTAAAGCCATCAATAGCCCCGCTTGTAAAATTTTATTTGATATGTATCATCTGCAAAAAAATGAGGGCAATATTATTAATAATATAAATAGATGTTGGTCTGAAATTGCCTATTTCCAAATTGGCGATAACCCAGGTCGCAAAGAACCAGGATCGGGGGAGATGAATTATCGTAATATCTTCAAACATATTGATAGTAAGGGTTACAAAGGAATACTAGGTATGGAGCATGGAAAAGTAGGTGCAGGTAAAGACGGAGAATTGGCTTTAGTTAAAGCCTATAGAGAGGCCGATAATTTTTAATGAATTTATTTTAAAGAATCCGAATTATTATAATGAATCTATAATTAACTAATAGCAGAAAGCTTATAAATAATCCACTATGAAAAAATATTTTCTTTTCTTTTTAGTTTTTACACTCGCTGGAAAAACAAATGCACAAAATTATCAGCCTAATTGGGAATCCTTGAATACTAGAAAAATTCCTTCTTGGTTTCATCAAGATAAGTTTGGCATTTTTATTCATTGGGGTGTGTATTCTGTGCCTGCTTATGCACCTGTCATGCCTAATAGTGGGTATAGTTATTCTGAGTGGTATAGATATAGGTTGCATGAGAAACAAAAAGATTTTATGGCCTTTCATAATAAAAATTATGGAAGCAGCTTTGCTTATGAACAATTTGAACCGATGTTCAAAGCAGAAATGTTTGATCCAAATCAATGGGCCGATGTATTTAAAAAATCGGGCGCACGCTATGTAGTGCTTACTTCTAAACACCATGATGGTTATACTTTATGGAATAGTGCTGAAGCCGATCGCGATTGGAACAGAGCTTGGAACGCAGTAACGGGAACACCTAAGCGTGATTTATTAGGAGACTTGTCTACCTCAGTAAGGGGTGCAGGACTTAAAATGGGTTATTATTATTCTTTATACGAATGGTTTAATCCCTTATGGTTGCATAACCGAAAAAAATATGTGACGGAACATATGATACCACAGTTTAAAGATTTAGTCACTAAATATAAGCCCTCCGTTATTTTTTCTGATGGCGAATGGGATATAGCTGATACCGCTTGGCAAAGCCCTGCACTACTGGCTTGGTTATTTAATGAATCACCCGTAAAAAATGAAGTAGTGGTGAATGATCGATGGGGTAATAACACAAGAGAAAAAAATCATGGCGCCATGTATACGACTTCTGAATATGGAAGTGGCATGGACGCCAGTATAATTTGGGAAGAGAGTCAGGGGGTGGGGCATTCTTATGGCTACAATAGAAATGAACAATTAAAAGATTATAAAAGCAGTCATGATTTAATATTAATGTTAGGTGATATTGTTTCAAGAGGGGGCAATTTATTATTAGACATTGGACCTGATGCAGATGGTACTATTCCTGTTATTATGCAACAACGCTTAATAGATATGGGCGATTGGCTAGCCATTAATGGAGAAGCCATTTATGAAACGGAAGCCTGGAGGCCTGCTCAGTGGACTAAGGGCTATGTTCCACCAAAGAAGGGGGCTAGTTATATGGCAGCTTATAATGTAGCTAAACTTGTAGTACCACAAAAAGATAGCGCTTATATAGAAACTTTTTTTACCAAAAAAGGAAACGATATTTATTGTATTGTGCCTTCTTACAGAAATACACTTACTGTTAGAGATTTAAAATTAGCTAGCAGCGCTTCTGCCACTGTATTAGGAGCTGATGTTAAAATAAGTTGGAAACAAAAAGGAAAAGATGTAGTGATTGATTTAACCACACTTAGACCTAATAGCATTTCTTCTTCTGGCATATTTGTAGTTAAATTAAAACAATAGTGAAATTAAACTAGAAAGACTTGGTAGGATGAAAGTATAAGATGCTTTATAAAAAAAGGTCCCCCGATAATTCGAGGGACCTTTTTTTATTGTGGCGTATTAAATTAAATTAAATTATACTTTTTCATTTGGTTATTCATTACCTTAAACCATAGAGGCGGCACCAATGATAGTAAAATCATGCCAGGATAGCCAGTAGGCATTTGTGGAGCATTGTCATAACTTCTTAGTATTTGATATTTTCTAGAAGCCAAGTAATGATGATCGCTGTGACGGCTTAATTCAAATAACATTAAACGACCAATAATATGATTGCTATTCCAGCTATGATGAGGTTGTACTCTTTCGAATTGGTGATCGCCTGTTTCATTTCTAGTAAGTCCATAATGTTCAATATAATTCACCGACTCTAATAATAAACCACCCATTAAAGCTGCAACCATAAATAATATAGTGGTCGTTAGTCCAAAGAAGCTAAAAATACCTACTAGTAATAAAACTTGAATGATTTGAAATAAAAGCATTTCATTTTTAAGGGAAAACCAAGCATGTCCTTTTTTACTCAATTCTTCATTGGCAATTTTCCATGCACTTTTATAAGTCCCTATTAAAGTTTGCGGCCAGAAGGCATATAAAGATTGATTGTATTTAGCCGTACTTGGATCTGAAGCGGTTGCTACATGCTTATGATGGCCTTTATTATGTTCAATAAAAAAATGCATGTATAAACTAGTTAATAAAAGCATTTTAGCAAAAGTTTGTTCCATTTTATTAACACGGTGTCCTAATTCATGTGCTACATTAATTCCAAAGGCGCCACATAATAATCCCATACTTATAACTCTACCCACTATAGTGGCTGTAGATAAAGAGGGTGCTTGTAAGGAGTTTAAGAAAATCCAAAGTGAATAATATTGCATAATCACGGCTGCATATAAAATGAAATCGTATAGTTTATTTTGTTTCGCTAAAGATTCTTCTACTTCATCTAAATTAGCAGGGCTGGCTTTTATAAATAGTTCTAGAAAAGGAATAGCAAAAAAAGTATACATTAATGGAGCATAACATATTAAACCTTCGCCTTGAAAAGCAAGTAAGGATAATACATATAGTATAAAAGGAGTAACATATTTAAAGGCCTTTATTGAAGTATACATAGTAATCAATTTTAAAAAATAAAATTTATATATTTTAAATATACATATTAATAAGATAAATTAAAAGTAAATAGCAGCTTTAATTAATTTAAATAGAGGTCGGCAATTTTTTTAGCTTCTATAATGGGATCTCCTTCGTTTCTATTGGTTAGAACAATAATCATTAATTTTTGTGTAGGAAATAATAAAATATTATTTCTAAACCCTATAGAACTTCCATCATGATAAGGATGTGTGATAGTTTTATAATCCTCTATATGCCATCCGTATCCATAATCAATCATTTTACCATTGTCTAATTTTTTTCTACTCCATGTATTTTTTTGCATTTCAGGACTTATTAATTTATAGTCCCATAAAGCCTTAATCCATTTGGTCATTTCAATGGTATTGGTATAAATGCCCCCATCCCCTAATACCGCACTGGTAAGGTTTTGATCGGTCTGCGTCCAGACTCCATTTTCAAATGAACTTCCATAAGCTCTATTTAAAACCGTTGATTTTCCTTGTTCAAATGCCACTGTTGATTTCATCCCCAAGGGCTTAAATATATTTTCCTTTAAAAAAACAGCAAAATCTTGACCGCTTATTTTTTCTACAATGAGCGCTAAGATGGCATAACCCGTATTACTATATTTATAGTTAGTACCTGCTGGGAAATACAATGAATCAGCTATATACATTAACTGTAAGCAATTGGTATCATGCAATTGCTTTTGCTGGGTAGTGGGCATGAGGTCTTCATAGTCTATCAAGCCTGAACTATGGGTTAGTAAATGTTTAATTTTTATTTTTTTACCGTAAGCTGGAAAACTAGAAAAATATTTAGTCAGTGGATCTTCTAAAGAAATTTTATTATTTTTTGCAAGTAGTAAAATAGACATAGCCGTAAACTGTTTGGTCACAGAGGCTAATCTAAAATTGGTGAAAGGGTCTATTTTTTCAAAACTGCTAAGCTCTTTTACCCCATAGCCTTTTTTAAAAATAATTTTACCATTTTGGTATACAAGTACACTGGCTCCAGGTTTTGAATCTGAATTATACTCCGATAAAATAGCATCTATTTTTCTTTCTTTTATTAATAATGCACTTGGCTTGCAAGCGCCCAATAATAAAACACCCAAGACGAAGACAGCTATTCTATGGAATTTTTTTTGACTCATTTTTTTAATAAATTTTCTAATTCCAACTGGGTTGCCTTCACTGCTTTTTCAGTTTGTGATGTAGGCGCCATTTCTGTACTTTCTAAAATATTAAATAATCCTGTAAATTTTTGATAAATAGCAGGAAACTTATGCATTGACTTTTTGCGCCCTTCATAACAAATCATGGATAAGTCATGTTGACGTTGCCACTGCGCTGTACTCGTTTTCACCCTTGGATCCATGGTAATGGTAATGGGTTGTTCTAGTATTTTTCCGTCTACTGTTAATCTTATTGTATAATTACCTGGCATCACCCATGGTGCAGTAGCATCGGGTGGGGTATTATGAATAATGGCTGTCATAGGATAGGCAGCTGGCACATTCAAAGGCGCGTATTTCATATCCCATAAAAAACGGTGGGCGCCTTTAGTGGCTGCTAATATTTGTTGCGGTCTAATCCAATACAAAGGAATATTGACTTCTGGTATAGTATATAAAGTATCCTTACTTGTAAAGGTTCTAATAATGTCTCCTTTAGCATTGAGTATTTCTAGTTTTACAGGACCACTGCTATTAGTATTTAAATAATAATCTATCATCGCACCATCTGGAGGATTCTCACCTGCTGGTTCTTCTGGAGGAAGTGGCGTATCGGTATTCATATTCCATCTAACTCTTACCGCTTTTTGTGGTTTGAATAAAACGGTTTCTTTTGTTTTATTCAAATTGATTTGTCGAATGGGTGTAATATTATCTAAAATCCAAAAACTACGACCATGTGTTCCAATCACTAAATCATCGTCTTTAATCACTAAATCACGAATAGAACTAGCAGGCATATTTAATCTTAATGACTGCCAGTTTTCACCAGCGTCTAAAGAAAAGTAAACTGCATTTTCTGATCCTGCAAATAACAACCCTTTTCTCACTGCATCTTCTCTTACTGAATTAATAGGTTCATTGGGTAAACCATTAATTATTTTTTTCCAAGTCAATCCACCATCTGTTGTTTTATAAATATGTGGTGTCATATCATCCACACGAATTCTATTCACAGCTACATAGGCTGTGTTCACATCAAACCTGCTTGCATCAATCATAGATATTTTACTCCATGATGTAATGGATGCTGGTGTAATATTTTTCCAATTTTTACCTCCGTCTTTGGTGATATGAATAAGTCCATCATCGGTACCTGCCCATAAAACATTTAAGTCTTGATAAGAAGGGGCTAGTGTATACACTACTCCACGTTGGCGCATTTTTTTTACTTCCTCGGTATTGTAAATACCTACACTAGCAGGTATATCCCAGGTCTCACGGCTTAGATCGGGACTAATGGTTTCCCAACTTGAACCGCCATTGCTTGTTTTAAAAATTATATTTCCTGCAAAAAATAAAGTTTTATTATCAACGGGTGAAAATAAAACAGGAGCCGTTCTAATAAAACGAACTTTGCCATCTCTTACAGGAGTAGGTGAAATATTTTGTACTTGCGCTGTGCGCTTATCATACCTTGTAATTTTTCCACCATAAATAATATTGGGATCTAATGGGTCTGCTGCAACATATCCATATTCTTCTACACCCACTGGATGCCATTCTCTAAAAGTAATTCCACCATCATTCGATCGAGAGGCAATACCCACAGAACCACTTTCTTGTTGACCACCATAAACATTATAAGGAAAAGCATTGTCGGTGCTGACATGATAAAACTGAGCAGTAGCTTGGTTATACCAACTTGAATAAGTTTCACCACCATTCACTGTAATGGTACCACCTTGGTCTAAACCAATAGCAATAATATTGGTGTTATTAGGATTAATCCAAATGCGGTGATAGTCATCTCCACCTGGTGCACCTTTAATACCTTCCCAAGTTTTTCCTCCATCTTTCGATTTCCACATCACCACATTCGCAGAATAAACTATGTCTTCATTTTTAGGATCGGCTTTTACTTCTGCAAAATCACTTCCTCTTCCCCATAATCTTGCATCGGAAGTTAACAAATACCAAGACTCTCCTCCATCATCACTTCTATAGATACCTCCTTTTTTAGCTGCATCTACTGTTGCGTACATTCTATTTGAATTGCTAGGGGCAATGGTAAATCCAATTCTTCCTAAACCATCTTCAGTAGTAGTTGGAAAACCTTTTATTATTTTTTTCCAAGTATTTCCACCATCCATTGATTTATATAAGCCACTTGCTTCTCCATCCCATGCACCGTTTTCCCAAGGACCTTGTCTTGCAGCCCAAATAGTAGCGAATACAATATTGGTATGGTTTGGATCAATCAATACTTGCACAGCCCCTGTGTTTTCATCAATATATAATACTTGCTCTAAAGTTTTACCGCCATCTAAACTTCTATACACACCACGTTCTTTATTAGGACCATAAGGATGTCCAAGTGCTGCTACAAAAATTCTATTTTCATTAGTGGGGTCAATACTTATACCACCAATTTGTTGTGCATCATACAATCCCATATTACTCCAAGTCTTTCCCGCATCACTTGATTTATATAACCCATTTCCAATAGATAAATCGGGACGTTGAATACCTTCACCACTGCCTACATAAATTACATTTGAATTAGAAGGGGCTACGGCTACATCGCCCACGGAGCCTGTGTTTTGCGCATCAAAGATGGGCTTCCAAGTATGACCATAGTCGGTAGTTTTCCATACACCACCATTATTCACACCAATGTAAAATATATTGGGCTGGTCCGCAACACCAGAAATACCCACTGTTCTTCCAGCTCTATGTGGACCAATCATTCTATATTTTAAACCCGCAAGTTGTTCAGTGCTTACTTGTGCAAAGGAAGCAGTAGTCAATAGTCCCAATATAATAGTTGAAAATACGAGTGGACACTTATTTTTTAAAGTAGATACAAGCGATATCATATGTTTAATTTAGGTTCTTAAATATACAAAATAATAGCTTTGGTTATTTGCTCTTGGGGGCTAGCAGAATATTCATTAAATTCAAATATTGATTTTAAAATATTTATTCAATTTTTTTATGAAAAAGCAATTCATTTTTATCTTTTTTTTGGTGATTAGCCTATTTAGTTCAAAGCCCTTTTTTGCACAAACGCCTGGTTCTAAAGCATTTGCAGCCATGCCGTTTCGATTTATTGGTCCTGATGGCAATAGGGCTATAGCGGTGGTGGGAGAGCCAGGTAATCCAATGGTATCTTATGTGGGGGCAGCTTCTGGAGGTATTTGGAAAACCACCGATGGCGGTGTGCATTGGAAACCTATTTTCGATCAAATGGATAATTCTTCTATAGGTGCATTAGCCATTTCAAAATCGCATCCTCAACAAGTTTGGGCTGGTACAGGTGAAACATTTGTAATTCGTCCAGCACATGCCAATGGTAATGGAATTTATAAATCAAGTGACGGAGGCAAAACATGGGAGAATAAAGGACTCAAGGAAACTGTTTTAATTAGTAAAGTTATTGTAGATCCGACGGATACAAATACTATTTACGTAGCGGCCATGGGTCATATGCATGGACCACAAGCAGAAAGAGGTGTGTATAAAACAGTAGATGGTGGGAATCATTGGGAGCGCATTTTATTTGTAGATGCGAATACAGGCTGTAGCGATTTATCTTTAAATGAAAAAGATCCTAAAAATTTAGTGGCTGCCATGTGGCAAGTAAATCTTACCACTTGGAATTTAAATAGCGGCGGCCCGGGTAGTGGATTTTATAAAACAATGGATGGAGGTAAAACTTGGAAAGTCATGAATAATGGATTGCCAGGTGGTAGTGCACATCCTATTGGTAAAACATCTATAGACATTGCACAGAGTAATCCTCAAACCATTTATGCATTAGTAGAAGATAAATCTCCTGGCTTATATAAATCAATTGATGGAGGAGAAAATTGGAAATTAATGTATGAAAATCATTCAATGGCACAACGCGCCCCTTACTATACAAGAGTGCGTGTATCCACGCAAAATGAAAATAAATTATATACTATTTGTGTTACCATCATGGAGTCAAAAGACGGCGGCATTAGTTTCAATGGCAATGGAACCTATGAACCAGGTGGCGATAACCATGACATTTGGTTTGATCCTACCAACGCAGAACGTATAATGGTAGCACATGATGGTTGTATGAATATGAGCTTTAATGGAGGTAAAACTTGGAGTAATATTAATTTACCAATTGCACAAATGTATCATGTAGCCGTAGATAATATGGTGCCTTATCATGTAATGGGTAATAGACAAGACGGTTATAGTTATAGAACAGCAGCTATTAGTATGCAAGGTTCCATTCCTTTAGGTTTATGGGAAGGAGTAGGCGGTTGTGAAAGTGGATTTGCACAAGCAGATCCTTTTGATAATAATATTATTTGGTCTGGATGTTATGATGGAGGATTAGATGTTACCGATGTTAGAACAGGCTACTCACATGATGTGCGCCCTTGGCCAGCAGCAGGCTATGGCTGGGCTCCAGCAGATATGAAATATCGTTGGCATTGGAATTTTCCGATGGCATTGTCTAAACATCAAAAAGGAGTAGTCTATGTTGGAAGTCAATATGTACATAAAACTTCTAACAAGGGCATGTCTTGGAATATCATTAGCCCCGACTTAACCACCAATGATAAATCCCATCAGCAAAATTCTGGTGGTATTAATTCCGACAATCTAATGACATTTGATGGCTCTACATTATATGTCATTGCTGAGTCTCCTTTAACAAAAGGCGTTTTATGGACAGGTAGTAATGATGGACAAGTACAAGTCACTACCAATGATGGAAAAACATGGACCAATGTTACAGCGAATATCAAAGGCATTGCACCATGGGGAACCATTCGAAGCATTGATCCTTCTAATTTTGAAACGGGGACCGCTTATATAAGTATTACCTATCAACAATTAGGTGATTTCAAACCCTATATTTTTAAAACAACTAATTATGGTAAATCTTGGAAAGAGATAGGAGCGGGTATCCCAGCGGGTAATAGTTCATTTGTACATAGCATTAAAGAAGATCCTGTTCAAAAAGGGTTGCTCTATGCAGGAACAGATAATGGTTTATATATTAGTCCAGATGATGGTCATACTTGGACACATTTAAAAAATAATTTACCCCCTTCTCCTGTTTATTATATTGCGATTCAAAAAAACTTTCGCGATCTAGTCTTAGCAACTTATGGAAGAGGCTTTTATATTTTAGATGATATCACACCTTTGAGAGAGTGGAGTAAGCAAATGGTAAAAAATAAAAATGAATTATACGCACCTAGACAAGCTTATCGTTTTAATTATAAAACAGGTATTCATAGTGAATCTTCCATGGTCACTGGGAACAATCCTCCTTATGGTGCCAGCATCAACTATTATTTAGCAGACAGCCTTTCTTCTAATCCTTTTATTTATATTTTAAATATGAAGGGAGATACCATTCAAAAAATGAAAGGCACGGCTACTAAAGGGGTGAATAGAATTTGGTGGAATCTTGCACATAATGATCTTGTGCTTCCACCCTTAAAAACAATACCTGATAATAAAAATTATATAAAATTTGATACACTCGGGAATAGACGCATGGTTATTTATGATTTAGATATTGGTCCAGGACTAGAGCCTATTAAAATTCCGCCAGGTACGTATACGGTGGTTTTAAAAGTAGGTAAAGAAATAATGAAGCAACCTATACAAGTATTAAAAGATCCTAATTTAAATTCAAGTATGACGGCTATTCAAGCTCAATATGAGTTTGGGATCCAATTGACTAATTCTATGCAAAAATGCTTAAGCTTAATCGAGAAAATGGAAATAGAGCGAGCTAATTTATTAAAGCAAAATACCCCAGAAGCTACTGCGCGTGAAAAACAAATTTATGCTATAGAAAAAGAAGTATTTGATATTCACTTGACGGGAGCGAGGATGGATATTTTTAGAAATCCAGCTAAAATATTTGAAAGACTATTAGCGATCACCAAAGAAAGTCAAACAATGGGCGCCGATTTTCCACCCACTTCACAACAAAAATTAGTGTATCAGGAACTAAACACCCAATTAGAAAAACTTTCTAGAGCCTATTTAAAATTATAAAGCAAAAAAATACCCTCCTTAAAAAGGAGGGTATTTTTTTTAAGCATTTCTTTATTTTATTTATTCCACCAATAAGTAAACTTTAAAACTACTGCTCTATTTTTAACAAATACAGGTCCGATATAGTAGTTATCGGTATATACTATAAATAAATCAGAGACGGGTTTATAGCGCCATTGAAATCTAGTATTAAAGTTTATATTTTTTGTCTGCTCGTTATACTGGTAAAAGGCAGTAAAAAATAATTTGTCCGTCATGGTGATATCTACTTTAGGACCAATCAAGAAGAAATTATTTTTGCCCCAGGGTTGTGGTAGTTCAATATAATTATAAGTGGCAGATACATCAAAGTTGACATAGGGTTGAATACGATAACCAATATTACCAGTAATACTTGATAATTTCCCATTGGCATAGTAGCCTCCTTTACGAGCCGATAGATAATAAGTTAATCTATGTTGGGGTGCTGAAATCCAATTAAAACCTACTGAAGACCATTGATGCTTAGTATTGGCTGCCAAGGTTTGCTTACCAATTCTAGTGGGATCAAAAGGCGCTAATAATTCTACATATTCGTTTTGAATGACAGAGGCGATAGTACTCTTGTCTCTAAATGTAATTAGGTAATTAAATAGTTTTGTGTTATCTGTTAAATTAAAGTTTGTATTATAATAATTGGTGGTGGTGAACTGAGGACCATGGCTTAAGATAGAACCGCTTTTAGGAAAGAAAAAGCGCGTAATACTTGGCATAAACTTGATATAATTATTTCTTGGAATATAGCCTACTTCTGCATTGTAATTATTGCCTACCACTTCGTGTTGCCAAGCAATAAGCCAATTTCTACTACTATATTGTAAATTACCTGCGTTTAAAAAATCATTTCCTATTTTATTAGGCGTAAATGATTTTATTAAAATAGTTTTTCCTGACAAAATATTATTTTTTGGAGCAAGGTTAAATTCAAAACCAAAGTTTCTATTATACTGGTTGCCTATAGCGTTTGCAGAACTTTTAGTGCTAGTGGTTTGTGTTGGATAATCAAAAGCAGTCTTGTCAATATAAAATAATTCAATATTAGATTTTTTAAATAATTTTCTTTGCAAGGCAACTACTGCAAAATTTTGTGCTAATAAATTTTTTGAATCATCTGCACTGGTTTTCATATCCATAATACCAATACGCCAATTATTATTCAGTCTTCCACTCATTCTGGCACCAAAATCAATATTGGTATTTAAGCCAATTCTTCTAGAGAAAAATGGACGTACATTTTCAAAGCCTAAATTAGAAAACAGGTCTGCGTTTTCTAAAAAAAATTGTCTTCTCTCTGGGAAGAACAATTCAAAACGACTTAGGTTGGTTACTTGTCTATCTACTTCTACCTGAGAGAAATCGGGGTTCACTGTTAAGTCTAAATTTAAAGAAGAAGACAAACTTATTTTTGCATCTAAACCGTAAGCGTTTCCATTCACAGAAGCCTGGTTAAGCTTTGTACCATCATTTGTCGCAAATTCTTTTGAAACACTAGATCTAAAATAAGGAATGAGTGAAAAATTATTTTTTTGTGCTGGAAGTGGTGCATCCCAAACTAGCGATCCAGTATACGCTAAAGCAGCAGTGGGGAATTGTCTTGGTATAGGTGCCCAGCTGGACTTCTCTGTTGTTTTTAAATCGTTTCTACTAAAGTTCACCCCCCATTCTTGTATCCCTTGTTTATATCGAATGGATTTAAAGGGAATGGCTGCTTCCCAAACATATTTTGAACTGTCATTATAAATAGCAGAGGTCCATTTATTATCCCAGTTTAAATCTACAGAACCTCCATCAAACATAGTAGCATCCCATTGAGCACCCACTGCACTGGTACCAAAGGTAAAACCATTGGTTAAATCACCATAGGTATCCATGAATAAAATAAAGTTATCATTTTTTCCAAAGTTAAAATCTCTCTTTAAAGACTCTACCATATCCGCTCCATCGCCCACCTTGGTGCAAATAGCAATAATGTATAAATTATTTTCATCGTAAGTCATTCTTACTTCAGTAGGTACTTTAGAAACACTGGTGTCCATAGGCAGCACCATGGCAAATTTATCAACCGATTGCGCCTTTAACCAGGACTGCTCATTCATTAGGCCGTCTAGCTTTATTGCATCCGTTGCTTTGTGAATATAATATTTAACGTTGGCATTCTTTTTTTGTGCCTTAGTTGTTTGAAATCCAAGTAGTAATAATAATAAAAAGGGGAGTCGAAATAATTTCAATTTGATCTGGTTTAGGGTATGCATTGTTCAGCAATAGCCCGGTGATTAAAGGTTAAATTTAAAGTTTTAAATTATTAAAATGTAATATCTTTAGTACCACTTATGTAAAACATTTTAAATTGTATACTATGTCAGTCAACAGAAGAAATTTTTTAGCAGTATCGGCACTTACAGCCGGCGGTTTAGGTTTGAGCAGTTCTATATTTGGAAGACAGCTTGAAGAAAAAGAGGCAGCAGGTCTGCCCGAAGCTATACGTAGTCTAAGTCCTCAAGTGAATGGCATAGTACCCATTACGGTGGCGGAAAGAAAAGCAAGAATTGCCAAGGCACAGGAATTGATGGCAATAAACAAAATGGATGCTATTTTTTTAGAGGGTACGCCTTCTTGTTTTTATTATACAGGCATGCGTTGGGGTCAAAGTGAAAGAACTTTTGGAGTCGTGATTCCTGCCAAAGGAGCACTTGTCTATGTATGTCCGAAATTTGAAGAAGATAGAGCAAGGGAATTAATTCTACCAGCTTTTGGAGAAGAAGTACGTTGTTGGGAAGAACACGAAAGCCCTTATGCAGTAATTGTAGGTATTGTCAAAGACAGAGGGGTTCAATATCGTAGTATTGGAATGGAAGAAAGAGTAAGATTTTTTATTGCCAATGGGGTAAAAAAAGAAGCAGCAGGATTTGAAATAGTAGATGCCACGCCTATTACAGCAGGATGCAGAATGATAAAATCACCTGCAGAAATTGCACTGATGCAAAAAGCAAGTGATATTACTATTGAAGCCTATAAGGCAGCTTTTGCAACCATTGTTCCAGGTATGTCACAAACCACATTAAGTAATAATATTTCCGCAGCTTTTAGAAAATTAGGTTTTAGCGGCGGCGCTTCTGTTCAAATTGGAAAATATTCGGCGCTGCCTCATGGAAGTATAACCCCTCAAACAATTAAAGAAGGAGATGTGGTAATGGTTGATGGAGGCACTAGTTGTGAAGGGTATGCTTCAGATATTACTAGAACCATTGTGGCGGGTAAACCTACACAAAGACAAATTGATGTTTGGAATTTAGAAAAGAAAGCACAAGATGCTGCCTTTGCTGCTATTAAAATTGGAGCAACTTGCGAACAAGTAGATGCTGCTGCAAGAGCGGTGATTGAAAAAGGAGGCTTTAGTACTAATTATAAATTACCAGGGCTTCCTCATAGAACAGGCCATGGCATTGGATTAGAAGGGCATGAGTGGACTAATTTTGTAAAAGGAAATACAACCCCAATTGAAGTGGGCATGTGTTTTAGCGATGAACCCACTATTTCTATTCCAGGAGAATTTGGTATTAGATTAGAAGACTGCCTTTATATTGCTTCGGATGGTCCAAAGTTTTTCTCGAAACAAAGTATTTCGATTGAAAAGCCTTTTGGATAATTATTAATTTATTTTTTGTAAAATTATATAGACACTGGGCGTTGCGGGTCGAGAAGGGCTTGTTTGTGTAGGACTGCCTGTCACTATACTATTTATATTTTTGACAGCATAAAAAAGTTCTATATAATCATTGCTACCTAGGTCCACTAAGTAATTTCCAGTTAGTAAATTTTTTATACCGCTTCCTGAAATAGTAAAATTCGTATGTGTATTTAGATAAGCCGATCCATTTCTTCTTATCCATACACTTGCCTCATCTACTCCAATATCTGTTTTTATAATTTGTAGGGCATAGCGAACATTATATACACCTGCATGCAGTACTGTAATTTTAGTGGGCTGCCCACTTGTATTAGGTAGAACAGTTATATTATTCAATAGTCCATCATAAGAAAATTTAAGCGCTGTGGCGCTGGATGTAGCGCTGGCAGCTTGTTTAGCGGTATCATAAAAACTGCCATAATCATACTCTATAGACATTGAAGCTATATTATTAATTCTATTAGAAAGGCTAAGGGTGTCTTTACTATTTAATTTTAAATGAATGCGGTTGCTTAATGAAAGGGTATCTGCTTTTTTTAATTTATCATTAATAGCAGCTAAGGCAAGACTACTTATAGGCTTACTTGAATCGGGGGTATTATTTATTTTATCAATATTGAATAAGGTCTTTATATCTTTCAAATTATTTAGTCCTGTGCCACCCTGAGTAATACCAATAACTCCGTTAATATTTTCGGCACTTACATTTTCTGCATAAAAAGAGTAGGGCACATAATTTATTTTTTGCGTGCCCATATATATAAAAGATAAATCTCCTACTGTATCTATTTCAATTTGTAAATATTTATCTTCTTTTGACCAGTTAATATTTTCAAAGGGGCCCGCTGATACAATTTTATTGGTTTCAGTAGCGCCAACCACAATGTTGAATAAGCCAAGTACATTAGTGGTAATGGGTGTAATTTCTTGGTATTCGCTTTTACTAGAATTGGTATCGGTTTTAATGGATATTCTAATATTGATAGATTTATTCGCAAGTATATAGCCATTATTATCTCTTGCAATACCTTGAAAGTTAATGCCCTTATTGGTTTGCGCGAATGCATGATTTGTAATACTTCCAATTAAATAAGAACCTATTAAAATATATAAACGATGCGTTTTCATTTTATATTTTTATGATTTTAATTATTTTCATTTGACTAAATTTATTAACTACAATATAATGAAGAGCAATAAAGTAAATGCCCGTATTTGCCGAAACAAAAGGTATTTGTTTTGAAAAATGTAGTCCCGAAAAAGGCCCCTTTATAATTTGTATTTTATTTCCATAGTTATCCATTATATGAATACTCATAATATCAATGCCTGCTTGTTGGCAAGAAAGCCATACAGTAGTAGATACTGGGTTGGGCCCCCATACTAAATTAAAATCAAAATTTGCCGGGTGAGTGAATGCAGGGTTTAGCATTAAAGCGGGTTGTAAAAATCCTGTAGAGTAAATAAGCTTATTTTTTAATTGCCAAGCTTGAGTGGCTAAGGATTCTCCTAAACTCCAATCAAGCGTCCAATTATTTTTTACTTGATTTGTTTTGGAATATATATTTATATTTCCTCCAGCAGTATTTATAATACTAGGATCCAAGATTTGTGCCTGCGTAAAACAACTTATAAATAGAAGAGAAAAAAGAAAATATATTTTAAACATCTAATTTTAAACATCCAATTTTTAATAGCCCTTGATTGGAAGGCCTTCAAAAATATTTTAATAAAAAGGTAAAATCCTATTTTGCCTATTTGAAAACAGGCTCAATTTTCAGCACAAATAAGCATCCAATTGGCAGGGAATAATCGAAGGAGTTTTTAGAATAGATAATTGTAAATCAATCATTTACATATAATGGCATAGTATGAAAGCAAAGCCTATAAAAAATCTTTCTCGCCACAGCCCTTTTTTTGTAACTTAAATACAAATTATTAATATGAATAAAAATTTATTTTCAGTTAGAACATTTTTTGTACTCGCAATGGCATTGTTATGTTCAATGCAAACGATGGCCCAAAAAAAATATACCGAAAAAGATTTAGCTGCCTTAAAGCAAACCCTTATGCAGACTGTTGCAGGGAAGTCAAAGGAAGTACAAGTGATGGTGGATCAAATATTTAGTTTTGCCGAATTAGGATTTCAAGAAGTGGAAACTTCTAAATACATCACATCGGTTTTGACAAAAAACGGATTCACTGTAGAAAATGGCATTTCAAATGTACCTACTGCCTGGATGGCAAAATGGGGAACTGGTTCACCAGTCATTGCATTAGGAAGTGATGTGGATTGTATTCCTAAAGCCTCTCAAAAACCAGGCGTAGCTTACAAAGCACCAATTGTGGAAGGCGCACCCGGTCATGGCGAAGGACATAATTCTGGACAAGCTGTAATTATTTATGCAGCCATTGCAATGAAAGAATTAATGGAGCGTGAAAAACTACCAGGTACCATTTTAATTTGGCCAGGTATTGCCGAAGAATTAGTTGGCACAAAAGCATGGTATGTGCGTGATGGTTATTTTAAAAATGTAGACGCATGTATTTTCACACATGTGAGTGGTGATTTTAATTCTAGCTATGGTGATAATGGAGGCAATGGACTTGTGAGTGTGCGATTTGATTTTGAAGGAGAAGCCGCACATGCTGCTGGTCAACCATGGAGAGCAAAAAGTGCATTGGATGCGGTTGAATTAATGAATGTGGGATGGAATTTTAAAAGAGAACATTTAAAGCCAACCAATAGATCGCACTATGTGATTGTAGATGGAGGTGACCAACCCAATGTAGTTCCAAGTAAAGCAAGTGTATGGTATTATTTTAGAGAGCGTACCTATGAGGATATTAAAATGAATTATGAATCAGGTATCAAAATTGCAGAAGGCGCAGCAATGATGACGAATACAAAAATGACGCATCAAATGTTAGGTACTGCATGGCCTGGTCATTTTAATAAACCACTAGCAGAAGCGATGTATGCCAATATTAAAAAAGTAGGTATGCCTACTTGGGATGAAAAAGACCTTGCATTGGCAAAAGGAGTGCAAGCCTTGGTAGAAGCGCCAAAGAAAGACCAACAAGGCAATCCAATTGATGGATTAAAAAATACGATTGATTCATTAAAGGGTTCAGTTGCATTTTCTTGGGGTGGAGGATCTGATGATATTGCAGATATCTCATGGAACTTACCAACCATTGTATTAAGGTATCCAGCCAATATTCCTGGAACAAAAGGACATCATTGGGCAGATGCGATTGCGATGGCGACACCTATTGCACACAAGGGTTCCTTGGTGGGTGCAGAAGCCACAGCCATGACTTTATTGGACTTGTTTACCAAGCCTAGTTTAGTCGCAGATGCTAAAAAGTATTTTAAAGAAGTACAAACAAAAGAGACTCAGTACATTCCTTTCATTACTAAAGACGATCCTCCTGCTATTCATTTGAATAAAGAAATACAAGGCGCCTATAGAAGCCAACTTGAAAAATTCTATTACGATCCAAGTAAGTATGGAACTTATTTAGAGCAATTAGGCGTGACTTATCCAACGATTAAAAAACCTTAAGCGCTAATGAATCTCTTATTGGAATAGCTAAGTTTTTAAAAAATATTCAAATCAAAAAGTCCCCCGAATATCGGAGGACTTTTTTTATGCTCATCATTATTTAAAACCTGACTATGCTTTTTTAGCTATTTTTTCTATTGCATATACTAATTTATCTAAGTCTTGTAGTCGGGTATATACATGTGGCGTAATACGCACACAACTTATATTCTCCCATACAATACCTACTGTGTGAATTTTATATTCATTGAATAAAGCGCTGTCTAAAGCGCCCGGTGTCATTCCATCAATACTTACGCCACAAATAGCACAAGCGTATTCATCTTTTAAAGAAGTATTAATTCGTACTTTAGGAATATTTTGAACGCGCGTGGCCCAATAATTTTTTAAATAACGAATACGTTCTTCTTTTCTTTTGCTTCCTATAGCGGTATGAAAGTTAATCGCTTCTCCAATACCTTGTTCAATTGGAAAGCTTCTAGTGCCAAGGGTTTCAAACTTTCTAATATCGGGCCCTTTAGGATTGTCGTTGCAAACCAGCGGCCAAATTTTTTCAATCTTTTCTTTTTTAATCCATAACATACCCGATCCAATAGGGGCCGATAAAAATTTATGTAGTGAGGCGCCGAAATAATCACAACCTAAATCGGGAATGGCAAAATCCATCAAACCAAAACTATGCGCTCCATCTACAATGGTTTCAATATTATGTTTTTTCGCCAAGGCGCATAATTTTTTTACAGGCATAATTTGTCCTACCCAATTCACCACATGCGTAATATGAAATATTTTTGTTTTAGGGGTAATGGCTTTTTCAAAAGCGTTTACAATCTCCTCATCATTTTCAATGGGGTATTTAAAACTAAGTTGTGTATAAACAATACCTTCTCTAGAAGCTCTCTGTCTCCAGGCATTAATCATATTCGGATAGTCTTGCTTGGTACCAATGACTTCATCGCCTGCTTTTAAGTTCAATCCGAAAATAACGGTATTCAATGCTTCCGTTGAATTTCTATTAATCGCAATTTCTTCTGGATCGCATCCTGCTATTTGTGCTAGTTTATATCTCAATGGTTCTCTTCCTTGATCTAGTATGCGCCACATAAAATAAGAAGGACCCTCGTTGGTCATTTTATTAAATGATTCTACTGCTTCTTGCACGATTCTTGGACTTGGACTTACACCCCCATTATTTAAATTAATCAAAGAAGGGCTTACTGTATAACCTTGTTGAATCACCGACCAATAGTCTTCATCCATGGCTATCTCCTTAGGACTGAACATTTTCTTTTGCAAATTCACATGCGCAAATTCAGCAGCATGCGCCTGATTAAATAAACTATTTGCTGAAAAGGCACCAGCCATTAAGCCTAGCTGTTGTATAAAATTGCGTCTATTTTCCATAGGTATATATTGAATAACTAAGTTAACTAAATAATGGTAAATTTAAAGTATAAAATTTTATCATATGAAAAGACATAATTTATACTTACTGCTTCACAGTCATCCTAGTTATTGCAAGTTTTTTATGTAATTGCTCTCAATTTGAATTCGCCTCTTCGTTTTATTTTCTGATGTAATAAGTTATTCGCAAGTCGGTAAAATTAGGATCAGTGGTGTGGGTAAGCACACTAAATCCTATTGAAAAGTGAGCGGGTGTATAATAACTTACTCCTATTCTTTGGTATAAAGTATTAAAATATTTTGTTTCATTGAACAGGTAATAACCCAATTGCTGGTTTACCGAAAATTTGCCAAACAAAAATTCGTGACCAACGAGTAATCCTATACGCATGCTGCTTTTATTTAATTGATCTCTTTGTAATCTAGCTTCTGTTACTTGATCAGCAATTATTTCAATTCCACCCGTTAATGCATTAATGCTACTTACTTGTTTGCTATAATTTGCCATAGCACCAAAAATAAAATACCTCGTTGGATCATTCACTGCAATGTTTTTATTACTTGCATATAAACCAAGATCTAATCTGTTTTTCAGTAGTAGTTTCTCTGGTTTTCTAGTAAATTTCTCTAAATGATTGTCAATTGGATTATAGCTCAATCTTAGATTAAGCGCAGCCATGTTTATTCCCTTATTAGGTTCTTGCGTGCCACCATTTGATATATGAATAAACTTAGACAATAGGCTCAATTGAAACTTTGTATTCAATGGATACTCCAATCCTCCTCCAAAGGCTAAATATGCACTAATAGGCAAACTGTAATATGAATTAGTTACATTATTATTTTTGTCATAAGGGTTACTTAAAAACGTTAAACCTAAATTTGCGCTTCCTATCATTTTTAACTTTTTTCCTAATTTTACTTGAGGCTCAAAAACATAAAAAATTGCCATCGATTGACCCAATAATGCATTGTTATAATTGAAATAGTTTATACCCATTCCTGAATTAAAATAACTAGCATTTTGCTGCCAACTTTTTTCATCTCTGAGCTGTTTGGTATATTGTAGTTCAAAACCAAAAGGATAGGAAACATTTAAATCATTGGCACTTTTACCAAGTTTAAAAGTGCTGGCCGAGAATAAACTAGCGTTAAAATAGGGCAGTTTAGCTTGATTGTTATCTGTTTGCGCATTTACAGAAAATGGCCATGATAGGATAAAAAAATACAAGCAATATTTTAAACTGTTGGTGAGGCTCCTCATTTATAAAGCATCTATTGAATAACTAATTTAACTAAATAATGGTATATTTAAAGTATAAAATTTTATCTAATGAAAAGATATATATGTACTTACTGCTTCACAGTCATCCTTCTTATTGCAAGTTTTAATCTAATTGCTCAAACCAAGGTAGATAAACGCTTTGTAGGCATTGAAGCTGAAATAAATAAGATATTAAAAGATCACCACGCTGCAGGGGTGGCAGTGGCCGTAGTAGAAAAAAATAAAGTCATTTATGCCAAAGGGTTTGGTTATCGTGATGTAGAAAATAAATTACCAGTAACCACCAATACACAATTTGCAATTGGTTCTTGTACTAAGGCCTTCACTGCTGCTGTATTGGGTATTTTACAAAAAGAAAAATCGATTGATTTTGATAAACCAGTAACCACTTATTTACCCGATTTAAAATTTTATACCAGCGATCTAACCAATCATATAACCCTTCGTGATATGATGAGTCACCGTACGGGCTTACCTAGGCATGATTTGTCTTGGTATATAGCACCCGATACTAGAGACAATTTAGTAAAGCGTATTCAATACATGGAACCTTCTGCTGAACTAAGACAAACATGGCAGTATAATAATTTCATGTATTTATTACAAGGCGTGGTGGGTGAAAAATTAACAGGAAAATCTTGGGAGGCAAATGTGGAGTCAAAAATATTTTCAAAAATTGGCATGACGAATTCCAATTTCTCTATTAAAGATTTAGCCAACTATAAAGAACCCGCTTTAGGCTATAATGTTATCAAGGATTCTGTTATACATA
>Ga0315899_10000472_pt1 | contig 48443 bp, 87 predicted proteins | sample LakEriMetagenome_2_FD_203518 | JGI IMG/M metagenome (GOLD analysis project Ga0315899, IMG submission 203518) | Freshwater fungal communities from buoy surface, Lake Erie, Ohio, United States - Buoy 4 MA112 | ecosystem: Environmental > Aquatic > Freshwater > Lake | place: USA: Lake Erie, Ohio...
TTTCTGGTAATAATTCTTCTTTCATCTTGTATTTGATTTCGTCAAGTTTATCTTCCTGTTCTTCAGTAAGATGTTCTTCATTCTCTTTGAGAAACTTTAGTGTTTCATCAATTTTACGTTGATTATACAACGCTTCTTTAAGTAATTTATTCATAATTTTTTAAATTTATCATTACTCCAATCTAGTGATTCTTTTTCAACAACCAATAACCCATTTTCTTCTAATACCATCAATATCAGAATAAGATATTGGTTTTTTTTCTGATAGTTCTGGGATGTGTTTATAGAACCATTTAGTAAATATCGATTCTATTTTGGTATTATCAAATTGCATAATACCCCCATAGAAATAGTTCCATATATAATCATCAACTGTTACAATATCTTGGTTATCTTCATAAACAATGAATATATTCTTTTTAAAGTTAAAGGTCCACACTTTTTTAACATAACCACTACTATCCATTGGGGTTAGGTTATCAATTAAGTAATCAAGATAAGATTCAGGATTATCTGTATATACTTTTCGTATAATATCTTTACCCCCTTCTATTTGGTTTATTACATAAATGAGTCCATCTTCGTTCACCCACGTTTTAATTTTATCTATATGTTCTTGTTTCATTATGGTAAATATTTAACGCAACCTATAATCGCAGTTATAAAAGACGCTATTATACACATTATTAATAGAAATTTCCATAATTCAGGTTCTTCATCAAAGATGTTAAAATGTCCATATCGTTTTTTGAATATCCAATATCCAATTATCGCATACAATGCGACTAATACACTTAATGTTATCATAACTTGTTTTTTATAAATTTTTTATTGTGTCGTATATTGCGTATAATATTGACACCATACTAATTAAAATTATTGCCACTATAGAAAATGGAGGTATTAATAATATGATATGTAACCATTTAGGTAATCCTTCATATAATTCTTCTACACTTTTATATAAGCCAAAGTTAAACCCTAATACGGCAAATACTGTTAATATAATTACAATTACTATCATTTTATTTGTTTTTAACAATTTCAATTAATTTATCAATAGCTTTTGATTCGGCTTCAAAATAGTCTGTGCTATAAAAAATATCTTCTGGTAAAGACAACTGTTCTTCATCAGTAATGTAAAGTTCATATCTACCCTCATTTTTTATACAAGACAACTTCCCTGAGTATGATATAAAAGGACAATTAATCTCATGCCCTAATAAATGATTTTTTCTAAACCATTCAAACACTTGTGATTTTAAAGGAGCAGAAATCATTTTATTAGAAATTTCACCTCCATTATGATTATACCAATTAGCTAACGTGTTTGTAGAAAATTGATAACCAATGAATCTAGCTATACAAGGTTCATCAAAACCTAACTCCTTCAAAGCTACAGCTTGTGAGTGTGTTACAAAATACTTATCCATACTACTTAATATTATCTAATGAATAACTGTTTAAGATTGATTGTTTATCTACAGATGCAGATATTATTTCAAAACCTAAATCAACAATAGCACCTTCTTCACATTGTGCTTTTTCACTTGCTTCTTTCAATGCTTGTTCTACATGAAGTTTAGCAAATTCAATAAGAGCATCTTCAAGATCAATATTTGAATCATGATTATTTTCTTCAATTAAATTTTCTAAGAATTTTTTTGCTGTTGTTGTATTTTCCATATTATTTCTTTTTAACTAATTCAATTAATTTATCTATACAAGCTGATTCAGCTTCCTCATATGTTTTAAACTTTCTCATTTCATCATCTATTGAATAATCTACTAGTGGTATATAGTTACCACTTTCATCTAAATCAGTTCCGATGGTAGCAATTTCATAATCCCATTCAATACCAGTAATATCATCAATAAAATCCATTACATTAGCTCTCAGTTTATGTTCTTTTCTAAACCATTCAAACACTTGTGATTTAAGTGGTGCTGAGATATAAGTTTCATCACCAATACCATTCATATAGAAAGTATGTTCTCCATTAGGTTTATATAATGAGCATTCACTACCGAACCAACTATAGTCAACATAACCAATCTCTTTTAAATCTAATGATTGTTCGTATGACACAAAGTACTTTTTCATGTTATTTACGTTTTAATTTATATTAAAATAGTTTAGTGACTTAGTGACAACCGCTTCACCTAATGCGTAGATGAGGAGTAATATTAATACACAAATAGATATCAACGCTAGGCCTAAAACCCCATGAAGTATTATCTCAATGAAGTCAGTATTTTTATCGTAGTCCCCACTTCTTTTAAGAATAAACGTCCCTATACCATATAATATACCTACGATTGCCGCAACTATCGCTAAACCCATTAAAAAATTAACTACAATCATTGTTTTTTATTTAGTTGTATTAATAATAAATCTACCCCTCTAATTGCACGTTCTGCAGCATCTTCAGGTGAGTAACCATTTGATATTAGTCCTGACATTATTTGTGTTGCCATATATTCTCTTTTGGACATACCTATGTTAGGATAACCTGACCCCGTATGTAATGGGAATGCTCGTTGTTTTCCCACTTCCATTGCTTGTTCTCTATTTAATTTATCAGTATCTTCCTGTTTCATAATAATTAATTTTTACTTCTTTCCAATAATATCTCTTTTGATTTAATCTTGAATTATTTTAGAGAAAATTCTAGACATTCTTTCCAGTTTATCGTCAAAAATTTCGCGAGTATCAATTTTTGTTGTTTCTTGCATATCTCTAAGAATTTCTTCTTGTGCTCTACCTAAAGAAAACAATAAACTCATTAAATTATTTTTAACATCGTCATTTGAAGGTAAAAATACTTCCTGATAAAAGATGTGATCAATGTTAACCTTTACAGAGATAACCCCATTACCTTGATTTACAAATCTACAAATGTCACCTTTTTCACCTTGAGACTCAAATCCGTAATCAAAGATATTTAAAGACTTTTTTGTCGTATTTTGAGGATATTGTCTTTTTGGTTCATCATCTTTTTTATTATTTTTTTCTTTTTTATCTTTTTCTATCTTCCCTCTTTTGTCTTCGTCAGACATTACACCTTCAGGTCTTATTTTAGATCCTTTATCGTTAATATTCTTCTTAATTCTGTCGATAGTATTTTTTAAATCTTCATCGTTAACACTTTCTTCTCTTCTCCTATCCTCTAAAGTATCTGTAGCCTTTATAGATTTTAAAATAGGTTCTATCAAACTTTGGATTTTATCAGACAACCCTTGAGGTAACACGATTTCCTTTTTTTGTAAAGATACATCAAAAAACTCATCATATTCACTACCGAAAAACAACTCAGCCCTAAACCCATTGAGAGATGGGTGTCTTGTGAATACACCATCAAGACTAGATGCTCTAATAATTTGTCGTTTATTTCTTAATACGTAGAAACCTTGATTTCTCATATTCCTTCCGTTATCTTTAGAAACTTCCTTTGACTTATTCTTAACATAATAAATTTTAATTTTTAACTTTAAATCGATATCTCTACCGTTGTCTTTAAATTTAAAGTCATATATTTGATTTGGAACATCTTTGTTGAACAATTCAGATTCTCCACTATGAATAAGCATTGTATCTGCCGATTCTAACTTCTTACCGTTAATGTGTATAGAAATTTCTTCACTATCAGAAATAATATATCTATAAATTTCTGACAAATGTTTCCCTAAAATATTTGTGAACTGGTTTAATTGTTTGTTTTTGATTCTATCAAGCTTATCAATGATAATTACTGTACCAGATTCTGAATTGTTTGTTTTTAAGTTAAAATAATCAACTTCCATTTGAGAACAAATACTAATTGGAACTACAGGACTACCTTCTTCATCGAATCTATCTAAGTCAAAATCTGCAATATAATAGTTATCATCTTCTTTTTTGGTAACGATTCTAAATCTTTTACCCATAGATAGTGATGCAGATTTAAGTCCACACCCAAATAATCCTAGATCATGATTTGTAATAACCCTTCCTTCAGAACCAGGCTGAATTGCATCATTTAATTCACTCAAATTCATCCCACTCCCATCGTCAGAAATTGTAATAGTAGACATATCTTTAGATATCTCCACCCATACATTTTTTGAACTAACATCAGGATCCAAAGAATTGTCAATAATATCAGCTAAAGCCTCATAGTTATTGTAACCTAAGTTTCTGAATGAGTAATAAAATTTTGAAGTTGGCACTATAGAAACATAGTGTTCTTTGTTGAATCTGCTTACCGCATCTTCTAATTGCACGTTCTCAAACTGAGACTTTCGTGTCTTTGTTACATTTAAAGTATTCATAAAAAAATTTTTTTTGTGAATCAAAGTTAAAAAACTCCAATTCTTATTATAAAATTGTCCAAGTTAAAAAACTCAAACGTTAATTACTTACAAATATAAATATAAAATATTATAAAATAAAGTAATATTGATATAATATATAAAAAAACCCCTACATTTCTGTAAGGGTTCAAATACTATTCCATTAATGATTTAAAACAAATCTTCTAATTTATCTAATAATCTTTTAACATCTGGTAAATCCGATATGTCACTGTAATCATATCCTTTTTCTTTCATATCTTTAATTATTCTGTGTATATTAACTATTTGATTTCTTACCATATGACTCATTGTAGGATAATTTGTAATCATTTGTGATAACTTATAATATTCTTCAGGTAAATTTATAATCCTTTTAATTTCTTCAACCCACTCTAACCCATAATTATGAGCGTCAATCTCTAAATCCCAATACATTTCATATAACTCATCAAAATTATCTACATCACCAGATAATGGATTTGTTTTACCTAATCTACCCATTTGTATTTCATGTCTTATCTCATGAAATATAATGTAAACTAATTCCGCCAAACTTGTGTAATTTTCTGGCGAACATATTATTATATTTTTTCTTGTTCTTACACCTCTAAATGGTACCATACAATTATTTAACACTTTTAGATTGAATCCTTCTCTTTCTATAAAATCCTTAATATAATTAAATACCTCATCAATACGTTCAGAATATTCTTCAGGTAATATATTTTTGAAATTATCAATAACCTTTTGGTAGTTACTTTTAGTACTGATCTCTTCCCTTAATACTTTTCTTATGTTCTCTTGTAGTTTCATCTTCACCAACTTTTACCTGTTCCTTCGTGTATTAATTCCAAACAATCAGGTGATATATCCTCAAATGTTACGATATGATATTTGTAATCACCCCCTTCGAAATGTTTATCTTTATACCAACTTACATTAGCACATTCGGTATCAATTACCCATATATCGTCATCATACGTTGAATCAAACATATCTTCCTCATTTGTTGAGTCGGTTGCAAATATAGATTCCCTACATTCCACATCACCCCCAACGTATTCTTGATAACAATCACCAACACCTACTTGTAAACCTGTTAGTTCAATATTTTCTCTCCAATGTGGTGATGATTTATGAACAACATATCTACCAGGTGTATACTCATCACCCGCAGGTGAATAAGTTTCTTCCTTCAATACCCTTCTTATGGATTCTTGTATTTTTCTTTTTGGTGGGGATGGTCTATAAAATTCATTAGGTGATTCCATTAATTCATCCTCAAAAACATCATACTGAAATCCATCTTCCCACTCTACTAAATACACTCTTGGGTTTCCATCTTCTTGTCTCCATTCTTTATCATCATATGACCATTCACTAACACCAATAACTTTTACTTTTTGGTGTGACCTATACCATATTTCGGCATCACAAGATTCAGGAGATTCGTAACAATGATATTCAAACCAAAAAGTTTTTCCGACTTTATCATCGTATCTATCCTCTTCCCTTAATATTCTTCTTATGGTTTTATGTATTTTCATTTTTTATTTTTAGTTAAATCTATAAACCATACGTCCACTGGGACATTTAATTGTCTAGCAACTGTAGATCTCTTATGTCCACCTATTAATGTATACACATTACCTTCTCTTCCTCCACTTGGTAGTGACATTACAAAAGGAGGTGGTAATTCTAAATTTCTATCGTTTCTAAAGTTCTCTATATTTTTACTATAACCTTTAAAGTGATCAGGTGTTTCACCTTCCCCATCTTTCATTTGTTTTAGTAAACCTGATGATGTAGTATCTTTAAACATATCAGGAAAATTCTCACCAAAGTTACCCATATAGAAAGTGGTATTAATTTTCTCATCATCCCAATGTTCCATACTACCCATTCTAAATAAATTAAACGCTTCCATTTTTGATTCTTTATCTCCCATTAATACATGTCTAAATTCTCCCCAGTCATCCATTAATTCATATATCTCTTTACCTACTAATACTTCTTTCATTTCTTGTTCAGATTCTATATCATCACCCTTAGAGTGTTCCGCAATCATCTTAAATGTATGTGGGAATAATGAGTACATCATATCATAGTTTTGTGGGTGAAAGAACTCATCTTTACTGAACCTCATCTCATTACCTAATAGCTCATCTAACTCTTGTGTAAAGTATTCTTCTGTGGGTGGGATCCAATTAACACTATATGGATTGGTTACTTCAGTTAGAAGTCCCATCATTTGTTTAATCCTATGTATTTGTTCCTGTAAATTCATATTAAACTATTTCATTAATGAATAACACTAATTCCATTATTTTTGCCCTAGACTCATAATGTTCTCTTTGGTAGTTCCAAATTTTACCATGAGAATCTGTTATTTCCAACTTACCATCCAAAAAGTCACAAAATTCGTTTAAGTTCCACGTAACAAGTTTAACCCCATGTTGGTCCTTAATTACATATTCATTCATCGATTTCTTCTTTGCCCTTAAACAATCACCTTCGTAATTGATTAATCCTAATACATTTCGTTTATTCATTTTATCTTATTTATGTTTTATTGTAAGGAATTGGTAATATCAAGAAACCCATCCTTTGTATATTCTTTACCATTATAGTAAACTGATTTAATTTTACAGTCATCAGGATTTTTTGCGAAGATATGTACATCAGAGAATTCCGCATAGTCGTAACCAACTAAATTAATCTCTAATACAATATCTGAATAACCTTTAGCGTTATCTAAATCAGATGTTAAATTAACACCTTTACGATTTGGTATCCAAGACACTATATTATTAACATATTCATCAACCTCTTCATCACTCATTTCTGAAGCGGCATCACCCAAGCCATATTCTATAACTTCCCAATCTCTTGACATTGGATCTCTACTATAATAGACTAAGTGACCAGCTTCACACGATTTTATCGCCTCGTCTAATCCTACCGCACGATATAAAATATATTCACGTTCATATTCTTCCTTTAATATCGTCCTTATCTTTTCTTTTAGACCCATATTCACATTTTTCACATAAAATAACCATCCATTCCGTATTTTTTAACTAATTTACGTCTACGTTTACAAGGTGATTGTCTTTTATTCCTTTTATTTATAATTGCTAAGACTATAATTACTAATAGTACCCAACCAATAACAATTAATGTAGTTGCACTAATGGCAACAGTTCCTATCACAAGAACAGGTGTTACCTGTTCATTCACTTCTTCTTTTTTAACTTTTGATATTGTTTTTTTAATTGTTTTTTTCATATCCCTCAAAGTTTCAACACTTTGTTGTTGTGCCCATTCCCATACTTTATTTAGGATATTATCTTCTTCAGGATTACCTGTTTGTGGTAATGTACATAATGGATCTTCAGAATCTACATAATCCTCAACAGTTAGGGGTACATCATCACCTAACTCATCTTTAATAGAGTCAATGTTTTCTGTAATTAACCCCATCATTTTCCTAATCCTTTTTATTTCTTCATTAAGTTTCATATTATATTCTATTTAAAATGTTATGTCGTTTGTGTTAATTTAGCAGTATAAGTACCTTCAAAACCAGATATTTCACCAGTTCCTGCAATAGTAATTTGTTTTTTATTATTTTTGGCAGCTTCCGCCATTTTATCTAATTCATCTAATTCTATTTTGAATACCTTTTTAGTATTATCTTTAATAAAGTACCCTACACCATCTTCTTTCCATATAGAAACAACTGCAATTAATCCTTCATACACTACCTGACTAAACCCAACAACAGTTGCCGTAATTCTATATTTTGTTTTTTTACCTTTATATGATAGAATTATTGGTCCACCTTGAGTATTTGCAGGATACATTTTAACTCCACCATATATAATACTTTCAGTTATAAGATTTTTATCCGATTCACTTATAACTCTTTGTACTATTCTAGTTAAATCAGATTCAGTGAGTTTTATGATTTTTTTCATAATAATATTTTATTAATAAATATGTCACCCAACATAAAAATTTATTCTATATTAAATTACAGTGTTTATTTGACACAGTGTAGGGTATAATAAAAAAACCCCAACTTATCATTGGGGTTGTTAATTATTTCTTTTTGGTGGGGATTAAACATAAATAACCTGATTAATCATATTGTTATACCAAGTTGTTTTATTTTTTGATTTTAATATTTTAACTTTCATCATATTTCTTTTAATAGTTTAAGGTTTTTTTCTTCTTCTATTTGGTGTTTTTTATATGCTAACTTACTTACCCTTCTACTTAATGCACCTTCCACCCATCCTTTAACATATTCGGATTTGAAATAAAAGTTATCATTAATTAATCTATATTGTCCTACGGTAATATTGGGTGAATCATTACACTCAAATTCTTCTTCTTTCCATTTAAAAAACCACCACTTTTTTTGTATGTATTTTCTTACCGTAACCTTTACCCACGGTTTACTTAGGTGTCTACTAGCACAATATTCAAGATAACAGTCATATATTGTTCCATCAATATCACATTTGAACCATTCTTTTTCTTCAATGTATCCGTCATTCATATTACATTCTTTGTTAAGATTAAACAACCATCTTCATCAAGTTTTGGTGTTGCATAAGGAATATCATTATGGTAAAAAATTCCATCAGGTATTTTTAATATTTCCACAATAACATCCCAACCATCCAAATCATTTTTAGGAACATCACGTTCAATATCTTCGCAGTTATCAAGTGATAGTTTATATTTAACTAAATCAAAATTTAATAACGGTCTTGTTGTCCCTAATATAACTGTGTTTACAAACACGTAATAACCTTCTTCTTCTTTATATAAAATCCCCTTCATATTCTTCTCAGAATTAAACAACCATCTTTATCGAGTTTTGGTTTATTAGTGTTAGAATTTAAAAAACCTTTACCTTGATCTCTTATTTCATCTAAGTTCATAGGTTCAGTAACAATCTCAACATCCCATTCAGTTTGTTGTAGTGATTGGATATATTCATCAAAAGGTATTCTTGATAAATACTCATTCTCTGTTGATTTATCATATCCATACACCATTATTCTACCCATATCCTCTTTTGTAAACTTTTTATCACCAAGAATTTCAAGTGCTTTTTTGAAACATAATTTACCTACCGCCATAGACGTTCCATACCAAATATCTTCACCTCTATCATTAGGGACAATAGTTTTTACAATATCCTCAACCACCTCATCTAAATCATAACCATTAGCAATTGCTTCACAGTTTTTTAGAGATAACATTCTACCCTCCATAGTTCCTGATGTAATTCCTAATACAGTTTTGTCTTTGGAATATAATATGTAATCGTTTCCTGTCTTAACTAATTTCTCTGTCATATTATTTCTTTTTAACAAATATAATTAAAAAACCCCAACTTTAACAGATGAGGTTTCATTTCTTTTTATATTCTTCAAACCAAACATTGAAGTTTGCCGTTCTTATTTCTTGTTGAGCAGTAACCAATGACCCACAAAGATTATAATCAGTATGTGTTAAAGCTTTCATAAGTAATTCTCTAACCTCATCTTCGGAATATGTTATATTAGTATTCTCCATCAAAATCAAAATTAATCCAATTATCAATATGTTCTTGTTTATTCCAACCTTTTAGGTTCATAAATACGGGTTCACCTTCATCAGTTCTAACCACAATCCAATCTTCACCTTCGGCTTCAATAACACTATCTGTTAAGTCATATCTTCTACCTGCGAAACCATTACAATAGAAGTCTTTTATTATTTTACCGACATTATCTGTTCCCATATTTCTCACTTGCTTTTAATGCACTTGAAAGATAATCCCAAGCACCATCATTAACTTCTTTACCATTAACAGACATTACCGTGTATGCCCATTCATTATAGTGATTTTGTTCGTGAATAACAACATTATCACCTTTATCATTCTTCAGATGTAGTTTTTTATATGATACGTGTTTACCCATCTTATTCTTCTTTCTTTACACATCTAACCGCGGCAAAATCACCTTTTTCTAAATAACCATCCCTCCACACTGATTGCTCAGTAAATTCTTTACCAACTAACCTATTTCTTATTTTATCTGATGACCACCAAAACCCTCCCGATAATTGTTGAACCGCTTTATATGGGACTGAATCCTTCATCATAATTGAATACCCATAAAACCCTCTTCTTTTGAAGAACATAAAGTTAATTTGTTCGGTTGTCAACGTCCCAATTAATGTGTCCCACTCACCGATTCTTGGTAATCTCCAACCTGTAGGGCAAACTGACATTGCTGCTTCATAATTAAACAACCCAGAGTTCATTACTGGGTTTACAAATATACCAATACCATTCTGACCTTCCTGTGTCTTTAAATCCATTAGGAATGCTCGTTCTTCATATATTTGAATGTCATCTACCATCCATATTGTTGGATAATCGGGATGACCCACACTAGCCCCTATAACCCTATCATAGTCGTCATAATATGGTCTAAAAGTTCTATTACTCCATTGGGGAAATACTATATTTGAAACTAATATAACCCCTAATATTAAAATTAATTTCATAATGAATTATATTACAATTTTTTTCTTTTGTTTTATTGATAGGTATTTTTGGTACGTATTATTATAGGAATATTCTTTTCCAGTGATTGTTTTATAACCTAGTTTATTTAGTTCTTCTGCAATTTGTTTGAATGTCCAATTCTTTTTATCTCTTTTATTTTTGATTAGTTTAATTACATCTTTAGATTCGAATAACCCACCTTTATGTCTATTAATAATTTGTGGGTATCTTCTTACATTATTTTTTGTATTGATTTTATATATTGAATCTACTGAAGTAAGATGTGTTGGTGATATAAGAATTGGTTCTGTTTTATTGGTGATCATTTTTGCAGTGTTTCCTTTAATGAATTGTGTTATTATTTCATTATTTCTTTTATTCATAATGAATGTGTTCAATGATTCATTTTGAATTGATTTGAATGAATCTGATAGTTTTCGTTGTGGTAGATTATATTTTTTAATAATATCTTTATATTCTATATTATTATCAATATCGTTTAGGATATTTTGGTGAATTGTTTTTTTGTTGGATCTAATTTTTTCCCATATTGATATATCATTCCTTTTAACTATCTGGTAGACTCTTTGTTTTGTTATATTGAATTTGGTTGCAATACTCATTAAAGTCCAATTGTCAACAATTAGATTTATTATTTCCTTTTCCCTTTCTATATTTCTTTTCATAATTCCCTAAATTTTAATATAATGTGCTGATATATTCATTGATACCGTAATCAATGAGGATTGGATTCAGGTTTTCATCTTGCCCCCAATTCTTAACGTTATACAAATCGCAGTTAATAACATTAAGTTCGAGTATGTTTCTTTTGGTCCAATTCACATAACCATTTGGAATCCTATTTAACGGTGAGTAACGTTTCATACAAACAATACCGAACCGTTCCCATCGTAGTTCACCTAACATATTTAGATGATTATACTTATCCCACAATGTCTTTTCATTCTTACCTTGTAAGTAACCTCTTCTACTTAAAGGTATTTTAATAACAATATCCTTTAAGATGAACACCAATCTGGTTGATGATTTAATCTTCAACATCTTCAATACTAGATATGATTGTTCTTTCAATTGGGTAACTAGCCACTAAAGTCTTATCATCATAGAATAGATAAGAACCGTGATTACCGTGTGACATTTGTGTCGCAAATACCGAAACATCCCAATGAGTGTGACCTGCAAGTACTATTAAATTATATTTCTTCATATTATTTATAAAACCATTTATCTTCTTCATCGTAATAATATGATTTTGAATCAAACTTATCAAGATTCAATATCTCACAATACACCTCGTGTTCTTTACAAATTTCTTCACACAGGAATGTATCAGGACCATCAATATCATCACCTTCTAAATCAAAGATTATTTTAAATTCTTCCTCTTCCTCATCAAAGTCATTTTTAACCTCAGCATCAGGATAATCCACATTAAATCTCTCAGCGATTTTAACGGATAATTCTTTTCCGTAACTTGGGGCATCACTAAACCCGTAAAATATTACACTAACCATCTTATTCACTATAATATAATTTTATTTCGTTTACTTATATCGTTAAATTCTATAATACTTCTTCTCCTTATGTCTCTATATTGAGATAACATAAACTTACTAATTTTATCCGAACCATCATTATGTAGTTCGATCATCTTTTGGGATGATGATATTTCATCCAAACAATCCAGTAGTCGATACTTTAAATAATTAAACTTTTCCATATTACTCTTCTTCATCATTATTATTCCAAAATTCTTGACTTCCGCAAACTGCACAGTAATCTCCAGGTTGTGCTTCAACTTCCGCCATCCGTTTTGCTTGTTCACACAGTTCGTATATCTCACCAGGAATTCCATACTTGGTTTCTAGTTTAACAATTTCCATCTCTAACCATTCAATCGCAGTTTGTGTTGCCATATTTAAATTAACATTTATATTTTCACTTTGAGACTTAATACACTCTTCTTTCTTTATGATGTTATAAAGAAGTAGTTCTAATATATCATCTTCATTCATATTCCTCATCAATTGAGGAAGTTCTTTATTTGTTAATAAGAAATCAACTAATAGATTCGATTTTTCATATTTGTCGTCTCGATCATATTTCATCATATCTCTTTTAAAAGGTCTTTAACTTCTTCGAACGCAGGATATTTTTCACCAAATGATATTCTAAGACTTTTAACAACCCGTATAATATCCTCAGTAGTTTTAATTTTATCAAAATCAAATTCGTATCTCGGTTCAGGTTTTGATACGAAATTTACATCGTATAAATTTTCTATGTTATCTTCTCCCATAATAATAAATGTTTTTACATTCTACCAAAAATAGTCCATTCTCTACATTTTTGACATTCATTCTCAATGAACACCATGTACACCCAAATTCTTTTTAACGTTTTCACCCTATATTGTTTTTTTCCTGTTACCTCCTCTAATTTTACCGTCTTGTCTATATCTCTCTTTTCTACTATCAGAGTCAACTTTCCAAGAATATCCACCAGCAGTCATACGTTTACCACTATCTACTTTACATATATTACCTGTAGTGGTATTGTTTTCTTTTGCTGCCTCACTAATAGAATCGTAAGTTTTTAATATTTTACCAAAAAGATCCAATTTATGAACTTTTACAATTCTATCTTTATTGACATTAATAATAGTTTTTTCTTTATTTAATATGTCATACCTATGAATTTGGTTATATGTGTTATCACACCATTCTAAATTAGATAGAGTATTATCATATGTAATACCATTAATATGATTAATCTGAGGTAAGTTATTTGGGTTTGGTAAAAATGATTTTGCAACTTCTCTATGTACTAGTATTGAAAATTTTTTTACCTTAGACGTGCTATCAAAATCATTATTATAACTCAAATGTATAGTCACATATTTTTTTTTATTTAATGTACCTAACATTATAGACTCATCTATTTTTATCAATGTTTGTTTATATGGTTTACCAGTTTTTTTACTAACCCTATTAGAGATAGTATACCCCTCTAATCTTTTTACCCTACCCATATTCGAAACCTGAAAAATTGTTTCGTGATCAACCATAGGTTTCCAAACTTCACCTTCTAAGTTATTTAAGTCTTTATTTCTGTGAACCATAAAAAAATAAGTTAGTGAGACAAATATACCATTTTTATTTTATAAATCAATACATATTATAAAAATAAATTCAAACATTAGTCATATAATTTTAATGTGGGTAATATCTAAAATAATAAGTCACTTTACCCATAGGAAAATGATCTTCTATTTCTGCGAAAACATAGAATCTTATTTTATATAAATCTTCACCTAAAACCCTATTTAATATTTTTCTTTTAAATGGTGCAGATTCAAATGCGCCATTTAGATAAGACTCTCCAAAACCAGTGTGAATTACTTCATCCGTGTATGGGAGAGAATATCGATCAGATTTAACGGTAGATCTTACCTCAATATTATCAAATATTTCTATTAAACTCTTTTCAATTTTCTTTTCCAAATCAACCATTGCTTTCTCATATTCTTTATAATTGGTAGGATCCTTCATAAAGAAAAGTAAAGAGTTATTTGGGGACGGGATTTTTCTTTTAATTACCATATTCAACAGTTTCAAATGATTTATTCGACATATACTTTAATTTTTTAATCCAATCTTTAGCCTCATCGTTTGTATCAAAAGATTCATTAACACATAATTTATAACCTAAAGATACCTCAACGGTAGCCCTAATCCAAGCCTCTTTACCGTCATATGGGTACGGAGCATCTTTAATCATATAACCAGATTCCATCACATATTCTTCTGTTACGTATTCGAAAAAATCTTCACCATAATAACTTGTACGTTCATAATAGAAACCTGCAGGCTCAAATTTGTTCCCCGATCTAATCTTAAAAAATAATAAAAATCTTTTATACTTAGGGGTTATTTTTTCCTCTCTCCATTTATACCTATCGGTTTTGTATGAAGGTCTAAAACTAATCTTACCAATAAGATTTACATCAAAATCAACTGTTCTACCCATAATATTCATATTTTGTTTTTATTAATCCACAACACCATTACCATAATATAAGTTAAAACTTTTTTTATTAAAATCATCAGACTTTAACCATTCCCTATATTTTAATTCCAAAATATGATCAACAAACCTGTAACTATAACCATTACAATATCTAAGACTATTATTTAATTTATAGAATTGTTCGAATAAACCAATTTCAGTCTCGTCAGTTATTTCTTTATTGGATCTCATAATAGGACTCATATCTCTATAACGAAAACCACTTTCTGATACAACTGTTTCATCTTTAGGACTCCAATACTCTAATGTTGTTTTATACATATTATTACAATTTAATCATCCAAATCTTCTAATTCATCAATTTTATTGTGAACATCTTCTATTCTAGAATGAACCAATTTTCTCATAGTATCCATTTGAGTTAGTAATGATGTTCTAAGATTATGAAATTCTTCATCCTCTATTTCACTAAAGGAACTATAATGTTTAAAACAATACTCAAATCCTTCATTGTTCATTCTGTAATCGACATTATGCCAATTTTCTAATTGTTCTTCTAGTTCATTTCTATTATTTCCCATATTTTTATTTTTTAGTTTCTTCAATAGTATATTGACCACAAATAATAACTGTTTTATGATCTTCATCAACCATACTAATACAAGAGTTATCTAATACCTTATATGATATTGCGTGATATTGATATTTATGTGAATCAATAATCAAATACTTACAGTGACTATATTTATTTTCTTCACATTTTACAAATAACACTGAACTAACAATCAAACTTACCATAACAATGACACCAACTATTGTGTCATATTTACTCATATAACCACCATTCATAATAATTCTTTTACCCTTTGTTCTGCAATATCACAATATTCTTTCGATATATCACTCCCAATATAGTTTCTACCTAAATTAATACTGACGATTGCGGTTGTACCACTACCGATAAAAGGATCATAAACTAAATCACCCTCATTACTCCAACTTATAATATGATCTTTAACCAATTGCATTGGGAACATTGCTGGATGAGGTAAAGATTTACCCATATTTTCTTGCCCTACGGTTTTCATTCTCCATATATTGTACCTCATCCCATATTTATCATTAGTTCTTTTGGTATTAACTTTTAATGAACCATCCTTTTGTCTAGTTGTATTTTTACCAATAGAACCTCCCTGAGTAATGTTTAACCTATCTTTTATTGGGTTAAATGTTTTAGGACTACCTTTACAGAATATAAACATGTACTCAAATATTTGGTGATATCTATTTATCGATGGATTTGAGAAGTTAGCCTTCTGGTATATCATAGTATCGTGTAGATTAAAACCTATCTCTTTAAAGAATAAAGCCTGTCTAAATGATGTCCCACTTTCACTACCGTTTATGGTTGCGTCACCTACCACCCAAACAACCACACCACCATTTTTTGTGACTCTATACAATTCCTTTGCGACATCCTCAAACTTAAATGAATAACCATTATAAGTTCTTAGTTCATCGTATGGTGGTGAAGTTATAGTTAAGTCGATATAATTGTCTTCCATTTTAGACATTGTTACCAAACAATCTTCGTTATATATTTTATTATTAATTTCCATAATAACTTAAATACTATTAATATCTTCTAAATAATCCCAAACTTTATTAGAGAATTCCTCATGTTCATCACCATCTTCATCATTAGATAAATCAACAATATAATTATCAATACAGTCATCAACAATTAGATCTAATGTCTCACCAAGAGTTTGTTCATCATTTTTTAATTCTTTATACTTTTTTAGTATATACTTTTTTTGCGATTGAGTTAATTCCATATCTTATTTTTTTAAAGTTATTAGAAACAAATTTAAATATAATTTACATAATAAACAAAAAAACCCCCACTTTTTTTGTGGAGGTTTAAAATTATTTTCTTAGGAAATATGCTACCCAAGAAAATACACCTAAGAGTATTGGTATCATTACACCCGCACCACCCATATAAGATAGATGGATGACTGCTGCTGCAGACATTAGGGATGTGATACCAATCGCACCAATAATAGTTGTTTTAGGGTAAACCAATAAACAAACTGATAATACTTCAAGTAACCCAACCAAACCTAAATAAGGTAATAAGTTAGTAGAAGTAAAATTCTTTACCATTTCTTCTGTTCCAAATACTTTAGGTATTCCAGACATCAATAGCATAAATGAAACTAGTGCAGTCACCAACCACCCTAAGTTTTTTAATGTAAATATATTTCTCATAAATCAATGTTAGTGATTTATATCTGAAATGTCAAATAAAATTTTAGTAATTATTAAGTAGGTAATTTTTCACCATTTAGGTGAGTTTTTTCATTTTCAATTCTAATCTTAATCTTAGGAGTATAATCATCAGGAAGTTTATTTTCTATACCGACAAACTCACCCATTTCATTATCTAATCTCACAACAATTTCTTTCTTCCCAAGATTTAACATAATCTGCCCAACTGTAGACATATTATACATATTTTCTGTTCTATACGGATTTAAAAATGGATCATCCTTATATTTTTCTTTCAACCTATCGATAACGTCCATATCAGTTTTAGCGTCTTTTAAATGTTCTTTAGCCAATTCCATTCTGGATACAGATGATTCTCTTTTTTCACCTTTGGTATACCCCGCACCTTTTTGATATATACCATGATTTGTTCTTACAACTAACTTTGAATCCTTTTTTAATTTTTTTATGATAGGTGCATGTTTCCTTGTCATTTCAACAACATATATGTTATTATTATCAGAAACAATTGTTTCCCCTTTTAACCCAACATCTTTTTTATCTTCACCAATATATGATACTATAGATCTAATGACTTCTGGAATAGTTTTATAAGTTAACGCCTTTCTTATTTTTCCACCATCCGCAGCAAATTTTTTCTTTGCTGGTTTATCTTTTTCTTTACCCCCAGTTTTTCTTTCTTTCTCAACACCCTTACCTTCTTTTTCGTCCTCAACAACCAATAAACTCGAATTAACTATTCCGATACCATATTCGTTCATACCCTCACTCCAATCAGTGTCAACATCTCTCCAATAAGCAACCTCAACATCATCAATTAGTTCGTGAACCAATTCCATGTTTGCCTTATAACCTCTATCTCTATTTTTTGCGAGTACAATAGTATCTTCTAATTTAACTCCTGCAATAGTACATTCATTAATAGAATTTTTAGGGGTTACACCCATTATATTCTGTATCCTATTTATTTCTTCGTTAATATTTTTCATTTTATGTTACAGGTACTTTAGAAATTACGTCATCACTATTTATTGTAGTATCTCTTTCACTTTTCGCTAAGGAATCAAGTTCCTCAATAAATTTACTTAACTTAGGTGTAAAGTTATTTTGTGCCCAACAAACTATTAACTCTTCAAAATTAGTGGTATAAGATAAATCTTTATCATTAGGGTTATCTAAATATTTTTTTAAATATTTGGTGAAAATAGAAATACCCATGTCTCCACCTTCTTTTATTTCACCTTTTTCAGATAAATATGCCCTAAAATTATGTAAGTTAGATAATTTTTCATTCTGATCACACCAATATGTGCTTACCCATCTTGGATCTGAAGCCCAATTAGTTAGTTTAATATAATCTACATTATTTTTTATCAATTCATTTTTACTATCTAAAGGTATTTGTTTTTTACCCAACTCCATTTTTGTACTACCTTTTTTATTGGCGTAATGATCGGTTGCTAGTGGATACGCTTTCTTTATCTCTTTTACATCATTTAATTCTAAATTATTTAATATATGTTGTATTTCGTGTACAAAACTATAGTAAGCCTTTTCATAACTATATTTATCACAATATCTATCCCTATTAACACTTATTGGGTTTGATGATTCCATGTTATAATTTACTCCACTGACAAACTTCCACCCTTTTATATTTTTTAATGTATATTTATAATGTTTTACTAAAATATCTATATCATAAACATCGGGCCCATCTCCACCAGAAAAAAAGTTAATTACATTATCTACAATTTTACTAAACTCATCTCTTTTATCCACATATTGATTTTTATTCATTATTCTATCTTTAAACTCATCTGTGGATAAATAATTTTCCCAGTATTTTACTGCCTTTTTGAAACTTTTATCTAGATTATTTCTACAAGCAACTTCCGATTCTGGTAATGTTTTAAATTCCATATCAAATAAAGTTTGTTGATCAATTTTACAATATTTAATATAAACTTTACATTTTTTAACTATTAAATCTGCAACAGACTTTAACATTTTAGGACCATATCCTGAAGTTTGTCCAACATCCCAACCATCCTTTTTCATTTTAGTCCATAACTCGTCAACAGTATTTATATCTATTTTATTACCATATGCCCAAATACCTAACGCCTTTGCAGTTATATCACCAAAATCCCAATCTTTATCTATCTTATAACCTATTTCGATAAGAAAGTCTTGAACTTCACCAGCACCTTCATATGGATTAGGAACTCTATCATCTTTAAGGTAAGAACCATCAGCAATTTTATTATAATACCAACATCTTTTACCCTCTATCGACTCAGTAATTAATTTTTTTTCTACAACACTTTCTCGAATAACTCTTTTTATGATATTTTTAAGTCGATTGATGTTACCTACCTCTTCTTTTAATATGAAATTAATTTTTTTTCTATTATTCATCTTATTTACAAATTGTGCTTTGTATGGCTGACCACCAAGTATCTGATTCATCTACTTCAGAATCACCTGTCATACCATATTCATCTAATTCTTTTCTTATTTCTATAGTTGCCTCTTTCCACATCCGTAACGGTTTTTTTATCTCATCCCACATTTCAGGATTTTCTTTTATTGTCCCTATGTGATTTTCTAACAATTTAATACCTTCTTCGTAAGTGTCAACACTCATAATATTACAAATATCCTTCTTTTTGGAAGTTTCCTCTTTTAATATTTTTTTTATGAGATATTTCATATGAATAATTATTTTTTATTTATGATATCATTAAGTTTATCTTTAGATACTTTAATGATTTCTACATGACTTATTGGCCTTAATTGACTCATTTGTTTGGCAGTAGATACTGAATACCTTGATTCGTTTTCAAACCACTGACCATCTTTATTAACAAATATTGGATACCAACCATAAGAATAAACTACATACGCTCCATTTTGGTAGTCAGCATGTGTATTACTACCCTTAAATGGTATTTTTGCCGTCACTAACTCTCTACCACTACGATTACTAGTCGATACCTTTTTTTTGGTGACATCGGTTCTTACTAGTTCATCATATTCGTCTTTGTAAAAGTTATCTTTAAATAATTGGTATAATTCAAAAGCCTCTAAACCTGAAAAACCAAAATTTTTATTAATAAATTTAATTACACTAGTATATGAAGTTTTCATATCATAACCTTCATCTTTTAAAGTCTTAATGATATATTTCTCTAATTTTTCTTTTCTATCACCGACTTCCTCTTTTAATATTCTCCTAATAGTATTTTTCATATATATAAATATATTAATTATTCAAAATAAACGCATAAAAAAATCCATAACTCGTATGGATTTTTATTAATACCTAATATTAAATTAAGATTTTTTAATTTTGTCAATAAATGACCAAACAAAACCAATTGCCGTCATCAATCCACCAGTAATCTCAGCAACTAATGCCTCATCAAAATATCCTAACATAACTACTGCACCACCAGCTGCAGTAAGTAAATGTCTAATTAACCCTAAAATTTGTTCTTTACTCATTTTCAGTTTTTTTAGTTATTTGTTATTATAATATAAATATATTGATTTTACAAATCGTCTAAACACCATATAGGTGTCTTTTCTCCAACATAACTACCTTTAACATTGAAATCAAAGTATTCCACCGCATCTTCTTCAGACATATCCCTACAAAGTATTTCTATACACTTAGAAACCGAATAAATCAATCTCATACTAAACTCATCAATACCTATTATCGCTTCATCAAAACCATCTGCCTTTAAGATTTCATCTTCAGGAAACCATTCTACTATTTTATCTAACATATTATTTATATTTCGTATACTTTATTTTTTAAAATTTTGATTAATTTTTGTTTCGCTCTATGAAGGTAAGCTTTAGAAGTGCCTTCATTAATTTGTAACCTTCTACCAATCTCTTTGTGTGTTAAATCATCATAATAATACATGTTTACCACAGTTTTATAATAATCAGGTATTTTTTCGATTGCCAACTTAATGTCTTTTAGTTTTTCTTCACTATGATCATACTCCTCTTCAATAACGATATCAATATTTTCACAATTAATGTAATATGTTTTATTTTTTCTTAAAAAATCGATTGACATATTTTTGAATATTCTATATATCCATCCATCAAAGTTACCTTTCATATCATATCTACCAATACAATGATAAAGTTTTACAAACCCATTTTGTACGATGTCCTCAACATCCATATCATCTTTAACATATTTTTTTACAGTCCTATGAGCTAATTTATGGTAAGATAAATATAATTCTGTTTGACACACCTTATTACCCCTCAAACAACCCTCAATTACTTCACTCAATTCCATAAAAAATGATTTAGATATCAAAGATAACTAAATAAAAGAACTAAACAAATATTTTTGATAAAAAATTTTTATAATGTTGATTTCATATAACAAATACACTAAAATCTTTTTACAATTGATCCATCAGAATAATGAAAAAATTTTATCCCTGGTGAATCAATAGAAACATCTTGCCCTAAAGTATTTGTTATCTTAACTAATTCAGGTATAGATTTACGATTATCAATCGATATTATATTAAAATTTTTAAATTTACCGTCATAGTCAGTTTGACTTAAATAATAATATGAAATATCGTTAAAATACCCCCTTTCCAAATATTTGTAATGGTGTGTAAACGATGAGGTACCAACACCATCAACTTTTACGACTTCTTTCCAATTAATTGGGTAATATGTTTTATAAATTGTGAAGTATTGATTATTATTTTCAGTAGCGGTCGCCCATTCAAGTAAATTACCTTCTTCAGTTTGTTTACCTTTAAAATAAAGTAACTCTATAGGTAATGGGACTGGAAGGTCTTCTATTTTTAATCTTAAACTAGGGACATAATACCAAGTACCATCAGCGGCTGGTGGAGATGATGGATTAGGATTTTGAGAATCACTGTCAAAGTAAATAACTCTATTGATTGGTGATGTAGAATAACTTAAAAAGTCTGCACTTGTTGAATGATAGTCATACCCATATTCATAAACGCCAATTACTAAATTATCAACATTGTTATAATAAAATGGGGTATTAAACGTAATAGTGTACCACCCTGCAGTATTACTTAACGCATAATTACCTGTATAGACTAAAGTCATATTGTTAGAAGTTACCCAATCATTAGTCCCACTAAATGATGTTTTTGATGTAAGTCCTAGATAAATTTTAACAGGTTCAGTAAATACCTCATAACCATCGTATTCAAAACTTAAAGATGTTATATTTCCTTCTCTGTTTATTTCGGATCTATAATATATTTGTTCTGAATAATTATAACGATATCCACAATCTATTGGAATATCAATATTTTGTGTATTTCCGTCAACAATAACATCAACAATACCACCAGTCATTGCAGTACAGTTAGTACACATTAAAACTTGTCCAAATGATGTCCCAGTCCCAGAAGTTGTACCCGATACATTCATCGTACCACTACCACTTAATGCGGAACCTGTATTTGCAGTAAAATTTCCACTTATAGTTAAACTACCATTTATAGTAACATTCGTAGAATTATTAGAATTAGTAAGACTACTAACCTGTAATATACCACCTGATTCCACTATTACTATCGAACCGTTTTGAAAATCCACCGCACTTGCAATTAACTTACCTCTAACGGTTAATGTAACTCCATTTTTTACTGTTAAATTACCTGTAAGTGTTACTGTATTACCAACGGCAATTATGGTATTATTATTTAACTGACTCGAAGCCAGAACAGGGGCGGAACCACCAACCCACGTTGAACCGACAGTCCAACTACCTGTAGTTGAGGATGTATATGTTTGCCCATAAGTGAATATAGACAAACATGTCATCATTAAAAATAGTATTGTTTTCATAACTTAAAAAAAATGATAATTCACTATATAAATATAAGTCATTACTTATTTATTATCAATAATTTCTTATTTAATTGTGTAAAACCATATCCTCATTTAGCGTTATACCTTAATACGTTAATAACCGTAATTACGTTTAACTTTTTCGGAGATAGGAATGGAGTCACCATTCTCATCGATCCTAACAAATTTTATGTTTGTACTCAAAACAACATTCTGCGTTCCTGAATAAACATTATGAGATCTCGCTTCTAAATGTAATGTTAATGAAGTCTCACCAATATCTAAAACTTTCCCATATATCTTTATTAACTGACCTTCTTTTGCTGGTTTTTTAAAAACACATTCGTCTATTTTTACTGTCACCATTCTAGGTGTGTCCGATACTTCCATAGCGTATGCTGCACCAGCAGCATCTAACCACGCTAATAATTTACCCCCAAATAAATTACCATGAAAACCTAAATCCGATTTTTTTATAGGGTGTGTCGATATTAAATTAAACTCATCCATTTGTTTCTTTCTTCATCTTTTTATAATACTTCCTACCAACAGGTTCGTAGGAATCATTACCACCTATCATAACTTTATTACCATCAAAAACAGGGACACCATTATTAGTCCTCATATTCATAGATGATTTATCATCGTAACGACAAACAGTTCTTAATTCTTCAATTTCATCGGCTAAAGTCATAAGGTAAATAGAACCCTCAAAAGGTTCTCCTTTAAAATCGGATCTCAATCCATAGGTTATCACATCACAATTTAATTCATCTACTATATCAGTAAGTTGCCATACCTGACTTTTAGTTAAGAATTGGGATTCATCAATAAAAACACAGTCACACCCAAAAGAATTTTCACTAACAAACTGAAATAGGTTAGTGGACTCATCAAAACAATATGCGTCTCTACTAATACCTATCCTAGACGCAATTTTATTTTTACCATACCTATCGTCTAAACAAGAAGTAAATAATATTACATTTCTTTCTCTTTCTTCGTAATTATATGCAGTTTTTAATAAATCTAATGATTTTCCTGCACCCATCGTTGAGTATCTAAAATATAACTTTGCCATAATTTTTTTTTACAATTATAAATATTTATTTTTATAAAATAAAGTGATGAAATATGAAATATAAATTAAATAAAAAAGAAATCAGTAGACTTTTATCTGATTACGAATATATGGGTTTTGATGAAGAATATGCAAAAGATGACTTAATAGATTTAGTTTCATATCTTAATAATTTAAATTCACCATTAACTTTATATAGGATAATTTGTTCAGATAGTAAGGAAGAGATAAATTTATCTAAGGTTGGGTCACATTACTCACTTAATAAGAAAAATTTAGTATTCAGTCACTACAGAAGGGGTAGTGTTGCTGGAGACTGTAGAGGGGAAAAAGTATTTCTTTTAACGGTATCTGCAGATAAATCATTGATAAATGTGATGGAAACACTATCTAACAATATTTTATACCCACACGAAGAAGAAATAACTTTAAAAAAATTTGGTTATGGTGTTAGTGTAATTAATATTGAACAATTATAATTTTTCCCACACACCGTTATTTAACAAAAGATAACTACCTAAATATTTCTGTTTCCACTCATTAGGTTTAATAATACTTAAAAACAATATTCCGTTTTGATTTTCGTATAAATGGTATGACTCTCCAACTATGGGTTGAAAGTTGTATTGTGATTCATACACTAACTTACTATTTTGGTAGTCGTTAACTAAAGATTCGTATTCTCGCTTCAATTCATTCAATCTACTGTTAAAATACTTGTCTGCCTTTAAACTTTCACTCTTATCAACAACTATAGGATCAAATTTTTGTGACCCTATAGTTGTTGGATAAGATTTAGTATTTGCATCAAAAGTATTTGTATCTACATTATAGACTACATTGTCAGGATACTTTTTTGTCATAATAAATGTGCTTTTGATTCTGCCATACCCGAATTAGTTATTTCAACAAAAGTTGCATTATCATTAAATTCAGAAATAGTTTTACATCCACTATAAGATAATGCGGATCTAACTCCATCGTTTAAACTTTCTACTATATAACTAACACCACCTTTAAATGGTATCAATGTTGATTCACCCTCAATATTTTTTTGAGCCTGCCCATGACTAGATTTAGTCTCCAAACTTGCAGAACCTCTATACTTTTTATATAGTGATCCATTATTTCTCTCAACGATATTTCCTGGAGATTCTTTTGTCCCTGCCAATAATGAACCTAACATTACACAAGACGCACCAATACCTAAAGCCTTAGCAATATCACCACTATTTCTTATTCCACCGTCTGCCATAACAGGTATCCCTTTAGACCCATTTACACAATCCATTATTGATGTTATGTTAGGTACACCGTGACCAGTTTTAATTCTTGTTGTGCATAAACTACCACCACCAATACCAACTCTTAGTCCATCTGCACCCCACTCAATTAAGTCTAATGCAGATTCTTCGGTTGATATGTTTCCAGCAATTATGTCCACAAAATCAGGTAAAGTTTTTTTAAGTTCAGAAATCATGTTTTTGACATTGTAATGGTGCCCATGAGCAACATCTATTAGAATTATATTTGCACCAGACACAACAAGTTTTTTTGATCTCGATATATCGGATTCCATAACACCTACTGCTGCCATAACAGGAATGTCTTTAATTTCAGTATGCCAATCATCATACATAACACCCCATTCTTCATACGTGTTATTATATTTAAAGTGTGCTCTAACCTTTCTTACTTCTTCACATTGTTCCTCTATTGACATAAATCTATGGATACAACCCACACCACCCAATTCTGCCATCTTAATTGCCATTTCAGATTCACAAACTGTGTCCATACAGGATGCAACGTAAGGTGTTAAAATTCCATATCTCCTAGTAACATTAGTATTTAAACTAATATTTGATCTACTACTAATATCAGAATATTTTGGAACTAATAACACATCGTCATAAGTTAAACTACTTTTAATAATTTTATCCCTCATCTTATTTTTATTTTTTTGGTTCAATATTATTTTTTTCTTTTACTTCTTCTGACAAAACATGGAATAGTAGTCCTGGTAAACACAAAACTAACGGACCTAACAAAAGTAATGCAGATATAATCCTCAATACCCAATACAATAATTTACTCATACTTTTTATTTATCATTCTTATTAACTCATTATACCCTAAAAGATCCTCAAATTTTTTAAAATATAAGTTGACATATACGTACGCAGATTTTAAATGTTCTTGAGTGACACAACTTTTAATGAGTAAGACACATTTCTGTTTAGCCTTAATCTGTTCAAGAAGTTCCATTTTTAATAGATTTTAATAAATTTATTATTTTATCACACATCTCATATTCTTCGACAGATTCATAATATTCTAAACATTTTTTTAAACTAACTACCCAATCCTCTTTTCTTAACTCAGTTGTTAATACAACATCATCTATAGTATTTATTAGTCTAAAAATTAATATCGAATCCAATTCTTCCTCCAAAGACTTTTTAACACCCTCCACAATTAATGAACATATTAACCACTTATTTTCTATAAGAAATTTTTTTTGATCCCCTTCACTACTAAAATAAAAATCTTTCATAATTCTAATACTGCTTTCTTATAATTATCATACATTTTAGATACGTATAATTTAGATATAGATTCACTAGAATCGGTATCTATACCCAAAGAAGTTAAATCACTGAAAATAGTTCTAATTAAAGTATTTCTATCAAACTGAGTAGTCACATCAAATAAAGTATTAGTCAAAGTTTTTTTAATCTTTGATGGTAGTCCATTTTTGTCATAGACTGGTTCATAACTACTTCCTAAAAATTTAGATAATTTTTCTAAAAGATTTTGTTCGTTTAAAAGTACCATAAGACATATATTTCAACAAATATATATATTATGATCGATTAATCCAAATTTATTTCATTAATTAATTTATGTAACCTATGATCATTAATACCTAACCTTTCTTTACAATCCAACAACTCATTGGCGTTTATCTCATAATTCTGATAATATTTTTCGTATTCAACCAATAGATTATTTAAAGACTCTACAAAATCATAAAATAGTGTCCTATCTCTGGTGTTGTTCAAAATAACTAACGCAGCTTCCTTATCACCCCTATGTATTTTTTCTATTAATAAATGTGAACTACTTTTAATTATACTAACCTTTAGTTGATCCAATATATTGTCAATAGAGTCTCTCTGAGTTTTTACTTCATTAACTTTTTGTTGAATTGTATTCAAATAGTTTTCATCTATAGTATTATCCTTACTAAGATGTTTTACCAATGCTTTTATTAAATTTGTATTTTCCATAGTCTAATTTTAATGATAATATTTAAAAAAATCAATACGGATTTGTTTGAATCGTTATTTTTATTATATTTGTATCTATTTATTATCAAATTGTTGATATGGAAGAAAATGAAATTAACGAATTGATTTTAAAATTAAAGACTTTGTTAGATGATAAATACTCTGATGAGTTTTTTAAATTTTACCTTTGTAAAATGCCTGATGGGAGATGGGAATCTTTAGTGAGTACCAAACAACACGATGGAACAAGGGGAGGATCTTACTACAGAATAAAAGATGGTAAGATAGAAGAAGAAATTTTAAACTAAAAGTTATGAATATATTTGTTTTAGATTATGACACCAAAACATGCGCACAGATGCACTGTGACAAACATTGTGTGAAAATGATTTTAGAAACCGCACAACTATTATGTGGTGTCCACCATATGACTAATAACCCTACAAGTACCCTACAAGTACCCTACAAGTTATCACATAGAAATCATCCTTGTTCTATATGGGCTAGAGAATGTTTGGAGAATTATGTATGGTTATGTGATTTAGGTATCGAACTATGTAGAGAATATACACATAGATATGGTAAAAGACATAAATCACAAGACATAATAGAATGGTGTATGATTAACCTACCTAACTTAAATGAAAATGGTGATATCACACCATTTCGTTTGGCAATGCCTGATGAATGTAAGATTGATGGTGAATCAGTAAAATCTTATAGAAAATATTATAATCTATATAAAAAGGATTTTGCTAAATGGACTAATAGAAGTATTCCTAATTGGTTTATTGATTCAAATGAGTCATTAACACACCCCCAATAGATGAACTAATCATTAATAAATGTTTAATATCTTCTTCAGTTAATTTTACTTTTTCTTTGGTGTAGTCTAAGCCCATTGTACCTATAAATTTACCGTCAATAGTTTTAAGTGCGAATAAGTATCCTGATTTACAACCACTACTTTCTGCAACATCTTTTAAACCAAAAGTTGCAACAGTTTCATCTTTATAATCAGGTATCGAAATGTGATCATTATGGAATAACTCATTTATTGATCTAGAAAATAAATTTACTGGTATATTCTTAAAACTATTTTGTATAGAGTGTATACCTAAACCTACTACTTCATATATAATAGAAAATTTTGCAATTGATTTACCTGTTGGGTAAAAATGACCACCATTGTGGAACTGAGTTATCCAAACTCTGTCTGCACCTAATTTTTCCCTTAACTCTTCTATTTTACTATATATTAATTCACTAACTTTTAGTGTTTCCGCAACCATATCTGGTTTTTTTCTCTTTTCTATCCAATTTTTAACAAGTAACAATGTAATTGGGCTTATAACACCAGTTATGAAGGCAATTGCTATTTCCACCATCCTAAATCATTTATATAATAAATATAATACACAAATAAAAAAGTATAATAATAGGCAAAAAAAAATGGGAGACTAATCTCCCATTTTATACTTAATATATATTATTTCAGAGAATTAATTCTGATGCCGTCCATAACATTTTATTAACTTCTAAATTCTGTTCAATAGAACGAATTGAACGACTTCTAGATCTCCTAACACTACCGTTGTCTTTTGGTGTCACAATTAGAGTACCACCTTGTAACATATTTTCCTGTACTCTATTGAAAACACTCCATAAATCGTTACCAGAATCTTCTTGTCTACGAATAGATAACATTTGGTTAAGGTCTACCATTTTGTCCTCACCCCAACGACTATCAGCAACCATCTTAGCGAAATCATACTGTTGTGTTTGACTAAGTTCTTTAGTCATCATTCTTTGAACCTGACCAACAACTTGCGGTATTTTCTCAGTAGACATATTAATAACACTAAGAATATCTTCTTTTTGGAATCCTTTGTGCATCACTCTGAACTGATCAAATGTCTTATCTGCAATAACTAATCCATTAGAACAAACCAATCTGAAAAGTCCTACGTGAAATTTAAATGAAGAAGAACCATCGTGAGAGTTAGTCAAAAGAATTTCAGGATGTGTGTCACCTATTTCTCTCGCAATGTGAATGTTATTTTCATTTCTGAAACGTAACATATGCTTCTTAAATGGACTTTTATCCTCTTTACCTTTTCTACTTCCTGACTGCATTGCCTTTGTTGGTAACCACCCTTGTTCCCCTAAAATATCAATCACTTCGGTAGTAGGAATGAAGCGATAAACATGTGACAAATGATTTGATGGAGCTTGTGTTAAAGCTGATGGACAAATCGAACCAATTTGATTTAAAGTTAAATAATTCATAGTTTTAAAATTTATATATTCAAATTTAAGGATTTTTTTTTAATCTGCCAAAATTTTATTTAATTTATTTACTCTATTAGTGTAAGTTTTTTGATAAAACTTATCAAACGACTCTTTTGTATAGACAAAACTAACAGGTCCACCCATATATTTATATGCAGTCCCCCAATTCATTCCATTATCTACCATATCTATAACACATATACTAACAGAATATACACTAATACCACTAATATAGACATTAATTCCTGTTTCAGGTGAATACAAATGTCTTTCATAATCTTTACCTTTAGGGGATTCTACAAACCCTCTTTTTTGAAATTCTGACTTTACGTATTCAAATAACTCTGTTTGAAAGTCGTTTTTAAGTGATTTCACTTCCGACTTTAATTCTACCATACGATCAATTTTTTCTAAAATTTCCATAGTATTTGATTTTATATATACAAATTTAAGCGTTTTTTTTAATCTGCCAAACACATTAACCTTTTTTTTTAATATTTATTTTATATTATTAATTTTATGAGAAAATTAAACAGAGTAGAGATAAGAATTCTTACATATTTAGATCAACATTTGGATGATGTTCAAAATAGAAATGAAGCGTTTAGAATATTAAAAAATGATTTAGGGTTAGATTCCAAAGAGGCCGCACACCTATATAGTGTTTGGTATTATAGTAAAGGGGATAAAGATTATAGTGAAGTAGAATATGATGAAAATAATTCACTACTTTCTTTCATAAAAGAAATGAGTTCTCTTAGTAGTGATTCAGAAAGAGATTCATATATAGATATGTTGTATGATGATGAAAGAGATAAATTAGAAAGATTTTATGGTAGTTGGTTTAATATCGAATGTGGTGGTTGGAGAAGTTCGAAACCTTGTATTAGTTGGACTAGTGATGGGGTAACATTAGAATTGGATTACGATGAATGGTCCCAATATTTTTCAGGATTATACGATAATGACACTTGGATATACGATAGATCAATGAGTGATTATGGTTACCCAGAGGAAATGGATAATGAAGAATTTAATTACGCCTACACCAACGATGAAACTATCGAACTATTAAAAGATTTGGCAATAATAAGTGGTAAAAGTCATTGGCCAGGTAAAGATAATAATCCCGAAACTGGTGAAATATCAGATTTTTTAGAAGAAATATTACCTACTGACAAATTCGAAGATATAGTAAATGACTATTTAAGTGAAGTTGGTTATGCTTTAGATAGGTCTAGAAGATATGCGGTTAGAGAAACTTATTCCAATGAAATAAAATACGATACTAATAGTGCCAGTTGTAATTCAGGAAGTCATTGTATTGAAATACCTTACGCTGATTTAATTGATATTGTTGTGGAAAAAGATTTAATTAACTTATCAGATTTAAAAGATGCCGAAATACAACCATATATTGATTTAGAAAATGTATTTTACGATACATGGGTTGAGGGTGATCAAGTAGACGGTATTATTGCAGAACTTAATAGAACATTAAAAAGAACCATAGAAGAAATTGTCGATTCTGAAGATATTAATCTCGAAGAATTAATAAGGGAGAGAGAAAATTTTAATCAATATGTTAAAAAATTAGGTTTTGAAGTTGTCAGTAGTAAAACTAATAAAGGTGACTGGTATCAAAGTAAAGATGATAAAATCCATTTCTACACTAAAGACGTTGACTTTAAAACAAATAAAATTAAATTCACTTACGATGGAAAACCACATTTAGTCCCTATAGAAAATTTAAGTGATTGGGTTCAAGGAAGTGTCTTAGACTTAAACGAAAGTGTTAGATATAAAAGAATTAAATTGTTAAAAGAAGTTAGAAATAAGATAAACAAAATATCTATATTTGATTTCGATGGGACACTTATGTCTACACCACATCCAGAAGAAGGTAAAGTAATATGGGAAAGTAAAACAGGTGAAAAATACCCACATATAGGGTGGTGGAGTAAGCCAGAATCTTTAGATACAGAAATATTCGATATTAAGGCTATATCACCAACGGTTAAAGCTTACGAAAAAGAAAGAAAAAATCCGAATACGTTAGTAATTATGCTGACAGGTAGGTTACCACAACAACACGATCAAGTAGAGGGGTTACTATCTTCAAATCAGATTTATTTTGATGAGTATCATTATAAAGGTAATGGGGATACTTTAGGTAGTAAGATAAATACTATAGAAACTCTACTTAACAAATACCCAAATGTGGATTATATTGAAATGTGGGAGGATAGAATACCTCACGCAGTAGAATTTAGAGAGTGGGGTGAAGAAAACGGTATACCGATTAAAGTTAATTTAGTGTTAAAGAAATAACTATTCGTATTTTTTTGGTGAGGGTAAATCTTTTAAATCATTATAATTGTCATAAAGATAATCCATAATCATATCTTCGTTACGATAATACATATTCCATTTATCGTAACTAAAAAAATCTGGTATTAATTCTTCATCATCATTGTAGTCTAAACTATCTTGCCCTTCATTTATGTAATGATCGTAACACCAATTATAATAATCACTGTCAACCAATTCTCTACGGTAATCAACACCATCACCGTCCACTTTAAAAATTAATGTAAGTATATTATCTGAATCACAAATAATATCAAAAATCTCTTGTATTGTATAATTCATATTCCATTTTGAAAATAAATATGTTAAAATTTAACAATACGTAATTTTATTTTAAATTTTTTACAAAGATCTATCATATGTTTAGTACCCTTACTCTGTCCATCCCAAAAAATAATGGCAGCATCTGCTACTTTAGCCATCTCCTCATTTCTCATATATCCTGCCCGTTTACCATATAAATCCCACATCGCAGGATATTCTTCTAATTTATGGAAGTTTTGGTGAGCGTAGTCCTCACCTAATGAATCAGCACCTTTAGCCTTTCCAGATATAATAGTTATATCTTTTTGATTTTGTAGGAAATAGTCTAATTTATCTGTTAGTAATTTATAATCATTAAATGTCCTACTACCCGCAACTATAATTTTCATTGATCGTTTCTACTTTCTAATTCAATTAACTTATCTAAATATTGTTTCGCCTTTTTAAGATCCTCAATACCATTTTTATGTTTCCATCTAGTAACATATTTAACAATATTTCCTTCAAAAAAATCTAAATTGTGTGAATGGGCATAATCCCACATTTCGATACCCTTATTGTAGTGTAATGGGTGTACAACTCTTTCGTTTGTGTTAATAGGTTTATCCATATATTTTTATTTCAATAATATGGATTTTTTATTTAATTGTCAATATGGTATTAAAATATTGTGTTAAAACCTGATATAATCATATAACTTTGATTATTTATATTTTTTGTTTTTAAATGATCCGATTCCATAGCATTTGATATCATTTCTTTAATCATACCCATTTCATCAAATTCAATAATATTTTCATCTATTGCCTCTTCTATTGTTAATTCTGACATGTTAATGTATTCATAAGGATTATTTGTATAATCTTCATATATTTCTTCATGCCTATAATGGGTATATATATTAATGATGTCTTCTTTTGATGGGACTTTTTCTTTTAAATCTTCTAACTCACCCTCTAAACTTGAGATGTTCATTAATAAATTATTATATTCATCACTTAATTCACTTATTTTAGTCTCTATGTTATCTAAATATTTGGTGTATTCATCGGAATCATCTTCATCATCTATTTGTTGTAGTATAATCATTCTTTCAGATTCCAACCTGTCTATTTTTTTAATTATTGAATTTTTATTTCTATTGTTAATTTTTATTTCAACTTCGTAGTCCACTACCATTTCTTTATTATATTCAATATCTTCAATAATATCCCCACCAATATATTCTAACATTTCATCTGGTGACATATTAGTTATCTCTTCTTTAATTATTTCAGTGATATTGTAATCCAATATTTCCTCATTTAATTTCATATATTTTTCTAACATCCAAATACTATAACTACCAAATTCAGTTTCAAACATTTTTTCTCTAATACTTCTAACTAAATCATTATAAGTCCCAACCTCATATAAATTATTATCAGGTATATAGTTATATATTTCTAAATCATAGATATTTCCCCTAAAAACAAATAATTCTGGATTAACATTTAATGATTCTGCAATCGCCCTAACTTCATTACTATAATCATTTTCTGATGGTACTACCCAATTAATAGATTCATCATACATTCCATCATCCTCAATTGAATTATTTTTATATAACTTTATGACTCTACTAATCACATCTTTATCATCAATATGTAATTCTCTATTTAAAGTTTTATATATATCTGTTGAATTTTTAGATATAGAATTTTTATGTAGATAATTAAGTAATTTTAAATCTACTCTATTGACATCAATATTTTCTTTTATTAGTCTATGTATCTTCATTAGTTAACTTATTTAAACATTCCCATTGTACCAAATTTTGTAACATAATTGTCATAACTTTCTATCTCAGTAATTTCATTTTCCTCAAATGGTAAATCGTCTGAATGAACTTCTTCATATACATCACCATAAGATTTATTTAATACCATATATATTATATCACTATTATTTTCAAAAAAATCTACTATATTATCATCCGAAAAATGATCTGATATAGATTTTTTAAAATCACCTACACTAAGTAAAGTATACTGAATTTCTTCCAAAATATAATATTGTTCTCTATCGTACCATTCACCACTACCATCACAATATGAACAAGATACTACCCCATCACCATCACAATCGTTACATGTTTCAGTTCCAGAACCACCACAGTCTTCACATTCTATTTCTTCCTCTTCATTATCACCTATTTCTATATTTTCTACCCCACTACCATCACAATAACTACATTCTAAACTACCATCACCATCACAATTGTTACAGGTTTCTACCCCACTACCATCACAATCGTCACATCTTAATGTTACATCCCTAATATCTTCTTTAATTTCATCAGCACAAGTTATATACGTTAAAGTATATTCCTCACCCGTAGATAGTTTATCCGTTAAAAAATTATCAACGTTTAAATTTATAATATATAAAAAAATTAAATCATTAACTTGTTTATCTTCTAAATGTAAATCATCATAAAAAAATTTTTTCAATACTTTAAAAGATTTAGTTTGTATCAGTGATTGTTCCAAATAACAATCTTCACAATTTACTCTAGATAAAAAATAATTTTTTATTTCAGGAAAATTACTAGAAAACAAATTTAAACATTTTCTATAAAAAACATTATCTAAACTAGAATGATTAATATCTTCATTTATTAAACTTATCAACTTCATTTTACAATTTTTTTACTTTTACGATCAAATCCCCACTACCTTTTATTACCCTATGGTAAATCCCTTTAGGTATTAATGTTCTTTCAGTTAATGGTGTTGGTAATTCATTATCTATCTGTATCATCCAATCAGTATAACCAACACTCTCAACTATTCTATCTTCCTTATCTCTGTGCCATACCAATTCAGTATTTTCTACACTTTCAGAAAATTTTCTAATATGATAACCATCTACAATATTTTCGTCAAAAGGGAAATTCACACTATTTCTTTTTACCTTTTAATTTATTCATAAAGAAATCAAATACTTGATCAATATTAACTTTTGCTTCAGTTATATGATCATCTGCCCAATCATGACCATTGTTTAAAATGTCATTTACTTTATTAGGATCAAATTCTTTAATCATAATATCTAATTGTCTTCTCATTTGAGTTAGGTTACTAAAAAACATATAATTTTCACCTCTTGATTCTTCATTTAAAGTTTCTCTAACTATCCTATAAAGATCTTTTTCAGTTAATTTTACTCTTTTCATATTTCTATTTTCGTTTACTAAATCATGTTTCGATTTATTATGTACAAATTCATGTTCCTTATCGGTAGCACCAAATTTAACTTTACTTAAATCAATTGACTTTAACCAAGATGGTAATTCCACATAATCTATTGCCTTACAATTATTATTACCCTTTTCATCATTTGTTAAATACCAATAAATCCAAGTCCATTGTTGTTTAGTGAATTCTTTACCATTATTATTGGTAATTTTATACATATTACTACTTTTGTCAAAGGATATTGATGCTTGAAATTTAGTTAACCCTATATCTGGTAAATCAACTTTTAACCCCAAATTACCGTTTCTACTTAATATTTTACAAATTAAAACATCTTTACCACCTATTTTTATATTCTCAGAACCGTAATAAGATGGCGCTCTACCACTTCTATTTGATTCTGTTTGTTTAAACACATCAAATGCATTAAACTCAGGTATTTCTTTTTCTTTTTGTTTAACATTTAACTTTAAAGTAAATGCTGCCTGTTGTCCTGGTATTGGGTATAAATTAACGTCTCTTTTCTCATCAATTACACCTCCAGTATCCATTATTCTAGCGTATACATTTGAGGTAGCACCTTGAGATGGGAATGCTTTAAGTATCGCATCTTTCAACGCATTACCCCTACTAGTCGCATAACCTAAATTCTTATCTCTATTTTTTTCACCAGACAATTCTTTATCTGATTTACCAACTTTTTCTATTTTAAAAGGGTCACTAGCATTAGTATTTTTAAAATCTGCATTCATTGGACCGTTTAGGTAATTACTTGCCCCACCATAAACATTAACCAACATAACGCCAGTAACTTCTAATCCTTTCTTATCTAAATCAGTTTTAATTTTTTGTATCGCATTATTTATCGCAACTTCACTCTTAGTTACATCAAAAGTAATAAATCCTTTTACATAATGTTCATTAGGTTTGTCTTCCGCTGGTATCGAATTTATTATCGGTTTAGAAAAATCTAAAGCCTCACCTATTAAAAATCTCCTAAATATTTTATCCATAATATTATACTCCTTGTTTTATTGAAGCCTCCTGAGAACTAGATGCAGTTTGTGGTACACAATCACCCATACTATCATCTGACATTATAGTCATAAGTCCTCCTATGAAATCAGTCATTATTGAATTTGCCAACCCACCTGTTTTCTCACCAAACTTTTCTCTTATACCATCAGATATAATTGTTAACATTTGAGCACTTATAAATCCACCACCTACTGCTTTTAAAATAGTTTTTGCTATCGATTTTAAGAAACCTTTTTGTTGTCCGTATCTACGATACAACATTTCAATAGCATCATCAATCGTAAAATTATTTGATTCTTCCTTAGTTAATAAATTATTAGTAATTAATTCATTTTTCATATCCTCATGAATTCTTTGGAATAAATCATATACCTGTTTTTTAACAGGATCCATTCTTTCTTTAGCCAACGTACCAGGTTTTCTACCTTTTCTACAATCTTCAGCATTTAAATCCTCTAACTTACCATAAAGTGAACCTAAAGGTTCTACTATCGCTTGTAGTTGGGTTTTATAATTAGATAAATTTGCCGATTTCATTTTTGTAGTAAACTCTTCTAACGACTTTTCAACATCACCTGAATTAACTTCACCAGATTGTTTCTGATTGTTATTTGCAGTATTTGTTTTACCCTGTGAAGGATTCGTTGTCTTATTTTTACCAAATCTAGATAAAATAGTTTTTGCCTTATCTAAAAAATTTTCGGTAACTAAGGATTGATTATTTATCAATCTTCTAAATTGTCTTTCAGTAATTATAATTTTCATAATATTGTTTTTTTTACCACCAAGTGCCACCACCTGATAATCCTAATTGTTTTGCATATCTAGGTAATCTACAACTCCAGTAACCTGCACTACATTTATCATTTTTTTGTGGGCAATTATGTCTATCAGAGAATGCCTTTCTCGCTTTAGGGTCTCTTAACTTAACTGCCAACGCTCCACCACCTGATTTTGCACCAAATGATATCTTTCTAACGTTCCCATTACACATAACATAAACGTAGAATTTTTTTGATCCACCTCTTTTAGGTTTACTAAGTTCTACTTTTTTACCCCTATATTCTGCCTCATTTAAATCGTAATATTCATTTGGTATGTCTAACCAAACTAATTTACCTTCATATATACCTTGTTTACCAATGTCAGTTTTAATTATTTCTAAATCATTATATGATAAATCTACTTTACCTTTTTCATATAAATCTCTAACTTCATTGATTAGATTAAAAAATGATTCACTACCATATCTATAAACAGTCTCAGTTAAAGGAATTTGATTATCTACATGATATTTTAAACCTTCACTAATGATAGTTCTACTTTCAGTTAATAACATTCTATCGTAGTTTAGTGATTCATTCTTTTTAGATTTATACCCTTTTATTTTAATTGGACTCGGAGATTGACCTTTACCTGATTTACCATCAGTTTTTTCTCTTTCTCTTTTACGTCTACAAGCCGAATCCTTTGCAGATTGACTCATATTTGCAGCAACACTCTTTGCCCTACAAACAGGGTAACCACCTTTATCAGAATCACCTCTACCACATTCAGGATGTCCTCCACCCTCTTTTTTTCTACATATATTAACCCAAGGTCCTTGTGGTTGTTTACTACCTTTACCTTTTTTCTTAGTACCAAACCATACCGCCAAATCCTCATGTATTTTTATATCATGAAACGAATCTAAATCTTGTGCCATTTCTGGTGACCAAGATTCATTGGCTTTACCAGAACAGTAACTACCACTACATCTTTTATTACCATCTAAACCAGCAATTTCACCTTTACATACCTGAACTGCATGTCCATTAGCGTATGCTGACGGATAAACATCGTACTTAGATTTTGCAGAACTTATACCTCTAGCACATAGTTTATTTTTCTTTTTCTTCCTACCTTCAGTTAAGTTTTCTGCATCTTCTTCATTTTCTTCTTCTTTATGGCTTGATGGCATGATAGAAATATCATATTTATTTAATATCTTTTCTAACGCAATTGGTATTGCCATAGACACCGCACCCATACTCATAACCGCAACTATTTTTGCAATATCTTTAGACTGGGATTTTAAGAATTTTATATCTCTTTCAGAAACTTCTTTCTTTGAAAGTAGATTACCTAAAATTTTTACTGCCTCTACAGTCTCCAATTTTTCTCTTTTTGCAATACTAACAAAATTTTTCCATGAGTTATACATATCCTCTTTTTTATTTTTAAAAAAAGTTTTTACCTTTTCACCAAGCTCATTAACCATTTTAGGTTCTTCTTCTGAAAATAACCCTGTCGATTTACCATCAAACCTCATTTCATTAAACAATCTTTTATATTGTTCTTTATTTAATATCCCCATTTTATTTATTCCATTTGATATATGTAATATGTTTTGCCATCATAATCTTGATCTCTTTCATAACCGTCATAATATGATAGTGTATTACCCCTATCTTCATTTTCTGCCAAATAAGTTATTAACCCCGATTTATCAAAACTATAAAAAGAATCTATTGCTTGAGACATAGTATACCCCATATTATGTATAAAATAGTCTAACCCCTCGTTTTCAATTTCCTCCTTTTTATCTTCCGTATATTTATCCAATAATTCCTCTTTAGCATCATCTAATAAAGAATCTAATCGACTTTGTTCATTTTCTAATTGTCTTTCTAAATCTTCTAAATCAGAATTCAGTTCTCGTATTTTAATACTAATAGAGTCGATATCTGAATCGTTTTCCCCCTCTTCATTATCATCTTCTAAAACACTCATTTCATTATCTAAATCAGATATTTCATCTGTAATTTCTTCTATCCTTGCCTCAATTGATTCTATTTCATCTGTAATTTCATCTTTATCGTATCCCGATTCACTTAAAATATCATCATCATCCAAATTATCTATCATAATTTGCGCTTCTTGAGTAGCCAATTCATCCAATACGTAATAATCTAGTTCAATAAAGTCCTCTAGATCCCAAGAATTTAAGTTTTCTATACCATTATCATCTATCCAACCATCATAATATTCTTCCATCGCCCTATTTGACTTATAATCATCCCCAACCGCGTATACTGAATCATCTTCTAAATCTTTATATACATTCAACCCATAATGGGAATATGGTTCTTCTATAATGAGTGATGGTGGTAAATTTAACGATATTGATAATGCGATGTGTTCATTATCATAATTGGAGTAATCATCTATATTTTCTAATTCAGAATCACTCAAGTCGGCATAATTACCATCTTCCCTAAAACTGTTTATAAATAAATGAGTTAATTCACTTTTTAATTTTGTGTCAGAAATGTTTAAGTCTTTAGTTAAGAATGCCCATATTTCTGAAACATCATCAGTTTCACCCAAACTAATTGTCATTGCCCTTAGAACCCTTTTATGTATTGGTTGAATTGTATTTTCTAATATAAGTTTACTTAATTTCATATTTATTAATATTTACATTTATATTAATAAATATTACTTTTATTAATAAAATAAACAATATTAAAAATTTTAATTATGTTAATTATAAATGTTAAGAATGGAGGTATTGAAAGATCCCTTAAAGAACTTAAAAATAAATTTATGAAAACCAATATGGGTAAAGAATGTTTATTAAGAAAAGAATTTATAAAAAAATCAATCAAAAAAAGATCTGATTTACAAAAAGCAATATACACTCAAAATAAAAAAAGAAATAACGATTAAATGGAAGAAAAAGTTTTAAGTTTATTAAATGAACAAATATGGTTAGAGAATAGGGCATCCTATTATTACTTAAACCTATCTATTTTATGTGACTCAAAAGGATTTAAAGGTATGTCTAAATTTTTTAGGGAACAATCTAATGAAGAAAGAAGACATATGTTGACTATATGTGATTACATTTTAGAGTGTGATGAGACACCAATTATACCATCGAATACATTTTTAGATTTAGATGAACTAAGTTTTGACAATATTTTAAAAATTTTTGAGGATAGCCTTTTTAATGAAAAAGAAATCACTAATTCATTTTATAATATTTTAAATGTTTGTAATGGACTAAATGATTATAGAACTGAAAACTTTATCCATTCATTCATTATAGAACAAAGGGAAGAAGAATCTAAATTCAAATCTTTAGTAGACGAATTAAAAATTATAGGTAGTAACACTACGAGTGGGTTAGGGTTATATGTTTTTGATAAGAACATATCTTAAATTATTTTTACATAAACATAAAGATAATCCAAAGACTCTACAAATTTTATGTCACCACTTAACCCCTTTTTTTTTGCCTTAAATTTATAACCATCATAAATTTTATCAAAATTACATTGTAATTCTTCAGATTTTATTTTACCTAAATAAAATAACGCCTTATCATTTTGTTCGATATTTTCCATTTCGCACCCATTTCCATATAAATATATGGGATGGGTGAAATGGTTTGTAATTTATGTCGTAATTTATTATAAAATATTATTGTCGTTTGTTTCATCATGCATCTGTATTATTCTACCTAAACCACCTAAAGTAATATTCCTAAACCTATCATAATCAACGTTATTTGCTAGACGAGGGAGATCATCTTCATCCTCAACCACTGGTAAGTCAACAATATATTCGTTACGTACTGCAACAGGTTCTAAACCAAATGAACTACTATTACCTTTAGTGTCTTCATCTTTTAATGTAATTAAAAATCCCCTATTTAGTAGTTCAATATCCGAAAATGATCTTAATTTCTTTTCATAATTCTGAATAAATAATATATGATTTAACCTATTGACTAATATATTACCAATACTTTTATGGTACTCACTCGTCTCTTTATTACAATAAGAAAGTATCTGAACCATTTTATATGTCATTTCATTTTCTGATAACTGAATTTCTAATGCAGACATATTATTAGGGGTAATCAAAACAAATATTTTTGTTTTACCTGTTTTAATTTTACTTTTATAATTTTGACCAGGATTATTAATACAATTTTTAAGTTTATTTCCCGCCCATCTTAAATCTAATACACTAGTTAATTCTTTAATTTTTATATCGTAAGGTAGATTTAAATCACCGTATTCTGTTGGTTTGGTGATGTCTTCACCGTATTTTTTCTTCTCCTTAGTTAATTCACTCAACATATTATCATATGTTGGTTTAAAAAGAATATTACGAGTTAATAAAGATTTTTGTAATAATGGAGATATCCATTCACCGTCAGAATTAAATAACTTATTTATATCTTTAACTAATGTATACGTTTCTTGAACATTCATATTAAATTTATATGAAACAAATAATATCCATCTTTCTGAATCAACATACTTTTCAATATAATCAATATGTGATTTATCAAAATCACAATTATGAAATCCTTTATTGATTAGACAAAGCATTTTACAGAAATAACCATTTTTCAAAATTATCTCAGCCTTAGATTTTTGTTTCTTACCTATACTACCAGAAATTAATTTATACGCTGACATAAAAGTAAGTGGGTTAAATGACAACCCCTCCAATATTGAGAATATTTCAACGTTAGATACAGAATATTTTTTAGGTGTTAGTGTCCAAATAACATCATTAAATTTTGCCCATCTACTTAATATTTCTTGCGGTACACTGTAATTAGGTATTAACCAATTAACCTTTTCATTGGAATCTAAATCGTTATTTTTAGGATCATTTCTTAATTTCCATAAATCCCTTTTGTGATCAAAATATTTAGAAATTGTGAAATATTCTTTAATATTAGTTCGATATTTCAGATACATTTCTTTATATTTTGAACCAAAATATATACCAAAACTCCTTACAGTCATTTTGTTAATGTTTTCTAGAATTAGTGGTTGACTCAATAATTCCATACACTTCTCAATATCACAGTAACAATCCAACTCATCCATTTTTTTAAATAATCTGATTGCAGTATGTGAAGGAGTATAAATTGCGGTAACTTCTAGTTGTTTATTATATAAGAAGTTTTTAAACTCTTCAGTATAGATAAGTTTATTCGTACTTAAATCAATACCTACCTGACAACAATTAAAATCAAAACCACTTAACACATAAGTGTAGTCTGTTTTAGGTGTATCTGTATTAAATGTCTTTTTAATATAGATAGTATTTAAGAAACCCTCTCTTTCCACCCTATCAATACTATAAGTTGTATATGAGTCATATGCCATCTTAGTGATCATATAACCATCACCCTCAATATTTAATGAATTAGATCTTATAGGTGTGAAAGATCTTGAGTTGTACTCATTAGTTTCAATAAAAATATCTAAATCATTTACTGGGTAATCACCACCCCAAACCATTTTTAAAATAGTATTAGCGACTGCACCTCCAGCCAAAAATCCTGCGTTAGGTATGTAATCATATTTACTTAATTCGGTAAGTATTTCACTCACTAACGATTCTTTCTCTAAAACATTATTTGTCATCTCTATCATTTTTATAGTTTTTATACAAAAAATAAGAAGGTATTGTTATACCCAAAAATAAAATAATATATAATATTACTGGAAATATAATTATAATTGTTATGAATGAAAAAAAACATATCACCGCAATTAAACTATAATGCTTCATTTTACTTCTATCAATATCATCAAAATCAAACATACTATATAATATCTTCTAAATAACTTTTAACTTCTTTAACCATTTCATTTTTACTAGCACCAACTTTAATCATATCAGATAATAAATCAACAATTTCGTATGAAATGTGTTCAATATATAAACTTTCATTTATATCAACATCGTCTTCATCGTTATCGTCATCCATAAATGGTGAATAACTATATTGATTAGTTTCAGTGATTAATTTTTTATTGTGGGTATACTTAACAGTACCTAAGTGGTTAATTAATTTTTCACCCGCTATTAAAGATGACTCAACTTCTTTAACTACCACATACTCAAAATCGGTATGTTGTCTATAGTATCCACAACCTAAATTAAGACAATTAAAATCATACTTAGTTGATAATTGATTTACGTCTGTAAATGGATCTCTACTAAAATTTGTGTAACCAGATTCTTTTAAATTATTTTTTATAATTCCTTTAAAATCTTCATCAAATAATTTAACCCCCCAACAAACTTCAGTTATCCAGTTACTAGATGGTGCATCGAATTGGATTGCATATCCAACATTTGAGAAAAAGTTGTCATCAGATTGTTTAGAACCTAACATACCTATTTCTTCCTCAACAAAAAACGCACCTTTTAATTTGTCGAATTTTTTGAATAATTCTAAACAAACATAAACACCACATTTGTCATCACCACCAATACCTGTTTGTTTATCTGTTTCAGGATGATATGCAGTTAACACACCTAAATTATCTTCTTTGATGGATAGTCTAACTTTGTTTTGAATTAAGTTGTTATGTGTTCTATGTACAGTGTCCATATGAGAAACCACACATGGGTAATATTCTTCCGTAGAATCTAACATACCTTTACAAAGATAAAGATTACCCTTTTTATCACTATAATGTTCTATACCGTGTTTCTCTGCGAATTCAATGATGAAGTCTCTAACCATACTTTCATCTCCCGAAATTGAAGGTAATGATAATACCTCCTTTAAAAAATCTAAATTCATATCTTATATTTTATACAAATTTAGTAAATAGTTTTAGAAAAAACAAATTTTTGGGGTTATCATTTACAAATATTATTTTTTAACGATATTTATATATATAATAACAATTATCAAAAAATTACGAATATGGGTTGTGGTTGTAAAAACAAAAAGCCAGTTGCTAAACCAGTTAATGAATCTAGTACTACACAAAGTACTACTCAAACAAATAACGGTGGCAACTAATTAAGTTAGTTGGTTTGCGGGTCCTCTAGCTGGTTCAACCGACCAAGGTGAATTGTCTATTGGATTCGCAACACCTCTAGTTACATCTTTAAGTGGCCAAACACTAGCAGTTCCTCCAGCAGGTGCGTCTCCACCCTCTTCCTCATCCAATATTTCTTCATCAAACTGATTTGTGTAATCATCTACACCTATACCGTATTCAGTTACTACTAAACCATATCCACCTTCTTTATCGTAATACCCTAAATAAATTCCTTTATCGTCATAAACTACTGTTTCGTAAGAATTACTATCAAAGTTAAGTCTTTTAGGTTCATTATTAACCCATTTAAGAATTTTTTTATACCATCTTTTAGGATCTTTGATTGTTTCACCAAACTCCCTAATTAATATTTTTTTATATTGACTCTCTGTAATTATAATTTTCATCACCAATTCCTTTCTCTATTGTTAATAACATTTAATAGTTTAACTTTTATATTTTCTTTTCCAGTTGTTTCTATTATTTGTTTTTCTAAATCCCAAAAAAAACTACCTACATCGGCAGTATCAAAAATAGTATCGATATAAATAATCAACCCAATTTCGTTATCAAATGCAGTTGCAACATTAACACTTTCTATAATATCTAAAGTTTCGCAATCGACATCTTCATCAGAATAATCCCAATTTTCATCTTCTGTAGAATTTCCACAAATATTCATTAAATTACTCAATGAGATATCTACTATTTTTTGATAAACAGTTAATAATTGACTTTCTGTTATTAAAACTTTCATTTTTTTAATGTAATATATTGGTTTATTTCTTCTGATGTCCAGTCGTTACTAAAGTCCCTTAAAATATCTTGTGCCATATCTATTACAAGTTCCGTATCATCAACATCCCAATCTAAATCAGGATCACGATTATACCTCGTATTAGGTAAATTTATCCCATTAAAATTATCATCTACAATCTTTGACACTGCGTTACTCAATGCCTCTTCGGCTGAACCAGCTTTTACTGTTATCTCATAATCAAGAAAAGTCCTACAATAAACTGTAGTAGGTAAACCAATACTAATTACGTAATTACCTTGAAATTCTAATGGTTTACCCAAAAACGATTCGTATTCGTTATCTGATAAATTTTTAAATGTTTTTTCGTAATTGTAAACTATTGTAGTCGCATCCACATCACTTAAACCCCAATCATTTTTTAATTCTTTAATTGTTTTATCGGTATTAGTATAAAATTTATTTAAAGATCTCATAATCTTTAATATTTTTGGTGTGATGGTACTACCTACAGACAGTTGTTCACTATCTTCTTTAAATAGTTTTTTATACTGCGTTTCAGTTAGTTTAATTTTCATTAGTTTTCTGTTTCTTCTTTTTTATTTTTGTGTCTTAAAGAACCAATAGTCTCAACTACATTTAGAAATTTACCGCCAAAAGTATAACCCGCAAATAATACCATTGCGTACTCTAAAGCATCTATAATAATTTGAAATCTATCTAGATCAAGTGTACTATGTTTAGTAACACCTTTAAACATTAAAACACCTAATGTTATATAATACGCAATAATTGCCCACAACAAATATATTCTACTTTGAGAATAAACTCCCTTTTCTGTAAGCATATCTTTAAAAATTTTCATAATAAGTTTAATTTTTTTACCCATATATAAAACATTAACTTTGTTATTAATATAAATATCTTTAAAAATAAAAAACCCAACTAATGTTGGGTTTAATACTATAAAATCTCTTTTATTTTGGTTGTTAAGACGGATTCACTTAGAATTCCACTATTCCTCCACACCTGTTTACCTTCTTTGACTACTACCAAAGTAGGGATACTTCTTATTTGAAATTGTGCCGCAACGTTCCTATTTTCATCAATATTGATTTTGACTACTTCTACATCATCGTTATTTTTTTTAAAATTTTCGATGATAGGGTTCATCATTCTACATGGTCCACACCACTCTGCCCAAAAATCTATTAGTACAGGTTTTTCCGATTGTAATAAAGTTTCTAATTCCATTTTTTTATTTTTTCAATTATTATTTATTATAAATATAAAAGGGGGAATAAATCCCCCCGTCTGAAACACTATTTTTATTTATTTTACCTCTAACACCTCTACGTCAAAGAATAACTTTTTACCAGCCATAGGATGATTGGCATCCAGTTTAACCCCTTCTTCGGTGATTTCGGTTACAACAACATTTATTGTACCTCTGTCACTTTCTGACATTAAGTAGTCACCAACTTGAACACTTTCAGGTACTCTATCTGAAGGAACTACTGTTACCAAACCTTCCATATACTCACCGTAACCGTCTACTGGTTCGATTTCAATAGTTTTCTTTTCTCCCTGATTCATACCCAATAAACCTTTTTCAAAACCTAAAATTAGTGATCCTTGACCTAAAACAATGTTTAAAGGTTCTCTACCTTCTTCTAAAGAAGTGTCAAATACTGTACCGTCCTCAAATCTTCCTGTGTAGTGGACAACTACACCCTTACCATTTTCTACTATCATCGTTTAATATTTTATCTAATATTATTAATTTTTTATGATGAAGTAAAGTATTTATAGAAAAAAATGATGTTAGTTGTATGAGAAAATTAATAAAACAAATATTGAAAGAGGAATTATATAAAAATTTAATTACAGAAGGTAAAGGAGATTTTATTGCTAAAACCAAAGATTTAGCACTTAAAAATATGGATACATATAAAATACCTGCCAGTATTACTATGGCTCAGGCCGCACTAGAGAGTGGATGGGGTAGAAGTTTATTACCTTCTAAATATAATAATTATTTTGGCGTTAAATGTCACAATGCCTCAAATTGTGTATCATTAAAAGATGCGGATGGTAATTTGGCAGAATGGAGGTCTTACGATAGTATTGCCGATTCGTTTGATGATCACGGTAAATTCTTAACTAGTAATCAAAGATATAGTGAATTATTTAGTTTACCTATCACAGATTACCAATCTTGGGCAGAAGGTTTACAAAGATTAAATTATGCGGGAAATTCTACAACATATGCAGATAAACTAATAAGAACAATTGAGGCTAACGACTTCAATTTATTAGATATGTCAAAAACAAAACAAAAACCTAAAACCCCAAATGTTGTAGGTAAAAAAGTTTATCCTAAAAAATCTAATGGGTATGTTAACGTAAGAGAAGGGGCTTATGTAGATTCAGGGTTTTTCGACAATTTAATGACTAGGATAGAATATCCATCATTAGTGGGTGTAGTTGAAGGTAAAAAATTAGACGATAAATCAAATATGTGGTACTACGTTAGATTAGAAAAACATGTTGATGATTATAGATATGGTTGGGTTAGGTCAGATGTGGTAGATTTGAAATAATTATAACTTTATTTCAAATCTATCCCTCATTAATTTAATTTTATCTTCAGGAACATTATGTACGTTTGTTCCCCCATGTCTATTTTCTACAATGATAGTAAAAACCATATAACCATATTTTTCTGCTAATTCAAAATAAGGTTTCATTTCCCATTCTTGTGTGAATGTATTTGATACAACTATCCTATCTATGTTTACTTGCTCCCCATCCGTTTTCATCCACGCCTCTGTTTGAGTTTGACAATAATTGTGAGCATTATGTAATTTCGAAGCATCGAATTTATATTCCCCATTAGAATCAATAAAATATTGATCCGATTCTATCTGAATACCCCCTAATGTTTTGGCGATTGTACTTTTACCTGAACCAGGTATCCCTCTTACAATATATAAAATTTTATCTTTCATTTTTTAAAATATATGTGTTCTATTATGATTAGAATTAATAGGCATGTTAACGGTATCCATAGTGGAGAGGTAATCCACCACCAACTCCAA
>Ga0315899_10000473_pt1 | contig 48261 bp, 44 predicted proteins | sample LakEriMetagenome_2_FD_203518 | JGI IMG/M metagenome (GOLD analysis project Ga0315899, IMG submission 203518) | Freshwater fungal communities from buoy surface, Lake Erie, Ohio, United States - Buoy 4 MA112 | ecosystem: Environmental > Aquatic > Freshwater > Lake | place: USA: Lake Erie, Ohio...
TAGTTCTTCCTATAGAGCCGTCGTAGACTACGACGTTGATAGGACGGGTGTGGAAGCGTGGTAACACGTTAAGCTTACCGTTACTAATAGCTCAATTGGCTTGATTTATGCACTGAAAAAATTTTTAGATACAAATTACAATGTTAGATAAAAATATTCATAAATTCTTTATTATTTACAAATTAAATAAAATTTTAGAAGCTATCATCTCTCCTTCTTTTGGAATGAAGTGTTCATTTGAATTGCCATGAATATTTGTTATTTCTCCAACATATAAATGAGTCCCATTATTATACATATCTATTCGTATTAATGAAAAATTTTTACTTAAGTTTCTTGCCACTTCAATCATTTCATCTAAGTTAATTGGTTTAATAAGTATTTTGTCAGACTTTGGGTAAAGTATTGAAAAATTAAGCTCTTTCCATTTACAGTCATAAAACTTTCTTGTATGTTTTTTATTTCTGTCAATATCCACTTGAATAAATTTAGGCTCACCATTAAAGCAAAAAAATTTATAGTCTTCAATTTCTGAATTATTAAAAATAATTGGTTCAATGATCACTTTTGGTGTTAGTTCTTTATAATTTAATGCTCTACCAATATTATAACTATTGATAGAAAACCATTTTTTAATCTTTTTTGTATCAAGATATTCTCCATTTTTTCTAAAAATGACTTTGCCTGTACTATGAGTAGGTTTAATACAACAGTTTAGAGGATAATTAAAAATATCAACTTGGTTTTCAGTTTTCAAAACTGCAATTGTCGGAACATTATATTTATCACCCACTAAAGCTTTAATATAAATTTTTACAAATTCTTTATCAGATATAAAAACGCGTAATGGTTCCAATATTGTTTTCGAAGTTTTTATTTGAAAAAAAAAATCATTAAAAATATATTTTTTAGTAGGTAATCTTCGTAGTCGTATAATAAATAGGATTAATAAAAAAAATTTATCACCCACCTTATTATGGGGCACAATTGCATTTAAAATATGATAAAATAAATAGATAATTTTTTTAGAACACTTTCTTAAGTATTTTTTATATTTGTTATTTGTATAAGTTTTCATTTTATCAATTTATTAATAATCTAAATATTAAGGATTTTAGATTTAAATTTAAAAAAATATATTCGAATAATCATTATTATTTTTTAAATGTTAAACTTAATAATAAAATTTAGCTTAATTATATTGATATAAATTTATGAAAAAATGTATTGTTAAAATATAGTAAAATCAATTTTAAAAAAAAATCAACTTAATCTTTTAAGCAATCTAATTGACAAACTCACCTCAAAACTAGTTCTTCCTATAGAGCCGTCGTAGACTACGACGTTGATAGGACGGGTGTTGAAGCGTGGTAACACGTTAAGCTTACTGTTGCTAATAGCTTAATTAACTTGATTTATGCACTAAAAAATTTTTAAAATAAATATTATTTTTTTAATAAAAAAATTTGATATTAGAATACATAAAGTGCTCTGTATTATACAACCTTATTTTCTTCCGTTTATTGGATATTTTCAACTAATAAATAAATGTGATGTCGCGGTTATATTTGATGATGTTAAGTTTCAAAAAAAAGGTTATTCAGTCAAAACTAAGTATGATGATAAGATCTCAATTAGTATAAACATTCAAAATAGGAATAAACAAGAATTAATTTACCAAAAAAAAATATCAAAAGAGTATTATTTTAATATTCAGAAGTTAAAAAAGAGTATTTTACAAAAAAATCCCATTTTTTTTGATGAGTTATTATTTGATGAGTTATTTTTTTTACCAGAAGATAGATCTTATTTTAACTTCATATTTAAGCAAATAAAGATTATTTGCAATAAATTAAAAATAAATACTAAAATACTAAAAAGTAGCGAAGTTATCGATACAACTCACCTCATAAAACAAGAAAAAATTTTTGCGATTTGCAAAACTCTTAATAAAAAAAAATATTTAAATTCTATTGGTGGAAAAAAATTATATGAGGAGAATGAATTCTTAAGAAATGGAATAAATTTAAATTTTTTTAATTACAATCCTTATCTATCGGGTAAGTACAATGATAACTCTATTTTAAACTTAATATTTAATTTTAAGATAGATGATATAATTAAGTCATTAGAATAAATATGTACGGTGGCTTTCCCAATAAAAATTTGTTTTTAAATTCAGTCCCAAGAAAAAAAATAAATAAAATATCTTTAAATGGTAGATCTAGCCTATCCATGATTATAATAGCTAAAAAAATAAAAAAAATTTATATACCTTTTTATATATGTGAAGAAGTAATTAAAACTATTAAGGAAATGAATGTTGAATATGAATTTTATTCAATAAATAAAAATCTTAAGCCAAAATTTAAATATAATTTGTTAATTAAAAATAAAGATCACTATATATTATTAGTTCCATATTTTGGAGTAGTTAACTTAGGAAATCAGTGGATAAAAGATAAAGCAATATATGATCTGTCAAATTCTTTTTATTACAAAAGATATAAACTTATTTTTTTTGATTCTATAAGAAAATTTTTTCATGTTAATTTTGGAAGTAATTTAAGTCAAAATTGTTTTATAGATAGTTATAATAAAAAAAAAAAAAAATTGTTATTTTATAAACCAAAAAATTATGAAGATTTTTGCCTCAACGAAAAAAAACATTATATATGTTTACAAAATGTAAATAAAATTATCTCAAAAGATTATTTTAGAATTAACTTTTATAAAATTAGAAAATATAGAGAAAAAAATTTTTATTTTTTGCATTATTATTTAAAAAAAAAAAACAAACTAAAATTTCTTATTAAGGATATACGGGGACCTCTTTACTATCCATATTTGATTAATTATGGAGAAGATCTGAAGATTTATTTAAATAATAAAAAAATTTATAACCCTAATCTTTGGAAAGAAGCTCTAAATAGAAAAAAAATTAATTATTTTTTATTTGAAAAAAAACTAATAAAAAATCTTGTTTTATTACCTATTGATGAAAAAATTAAGACTAATGACTTAATTAAAATCAAAAATATAATTTATGAATATGAACAACAAAGATAAATTAATGTATTTTATTATAATTATATAAAGAGCTGAACCACTTTAAAGATTTAATTTTCTTCAAATTTTCTGGTATTACCTCAAATTTATTCCATGAAATATTAAGCTTTTTAAGTTTTGATAGATTATAAAATGACTTAGGTAAAGTTTTAAGTTGATTTTGATAAAGTGTTATTTGTTCTAAATTTTTTAGTTTACCAATATCTTCTGGCAATTTTTTTAATTTATTTTTATGCAGTCTTGTTGCGACAAGATTTCTTAACTCGCAAAAAGAATCTGGCAAAACTTCTATTTCATTGACCGCTAAAGTTAAGTAATTTAACTTTTTCAAGTTTGTAATTTTGCTATCAATTTTTTTTATTTTACTTACACCCCAAGAAAAAGTTTTTAAAAATTTATAATTATAAATAAAACTAGGTATATCTAATATTTTATTAAAATATAAATTTAATTCCTCCAACTTTAAACATTGGCTGAAGCAGTCGTTAAATTCTGCAATCTGATTTTTATGTAAATATAGTTTTTTTAAATTCTTATTTAGGGATATTTGTTTAGGTATTTCATCTAAAAAATTTACACCAAGATTAAGGAATTGTAGTTTATTCAAATTAATTATAAAGTCAGGTACTTTTCCTAAGTAGTTTGATCCGAGATCTAAATACTTTAAATTAACCAGGCTAGCTAGTCTTAATTTTGTTTTTTCTAGTTTTGCCCATCTTAAATTTAAGTATTCTAAATTGTTTAATTTAGAAATAAGATCAATAATTTCCTGTTTTTCAAAATTAGCAAAATGCCTAATTTTACTCTGAAAGGGAATCGTTTCAGAAGTAAAATCTATTTGTATGCAATTTTTATTTTTATCTAATTTATAAAATTTATATATATTAAATTTTTTTTTTATTTTTTTTATTATTTCTAAATCATTATTCACAATAAATTCCTTTTTATAGATTTTAACCATTTTTCAGTTTGAAACCAATTAATTTTAGGCATTGTATCGATAGAATTTGTTTTAAGTATTTTTTTTATTCCTATTTTTGGTAAAAAAATATCAATTATTCTTTTAGCACCCATCGTGTAATCATCGTAACCATAGTAGTTTCCAATTTCGGCAGCAAAATATTTCTTATTTTTCAATTTAAATTTTTTTATTTTAATTAAAAAATTTTCCATTTGATTACTTAGTTCTTGGTCACCCATAGTACTAGCAATTAAAATATAAGTTTTATATTTTGTAATTTTATAAAAATTTTTTTTTTTATACAAATTAAATTTAGGAATCTTAAGTTTATTAGAAATGTAACTCGATAAATTATAAGAGGCGCTTTTTTTCGAAAAAGCTGAAAATATTATTAAGGATGAAAGGGTGTCTATTTTCATTTTTTATCTAAGTTAACTATTTGTCAATTTGACATATAGAAAAAAGGGACCCACTAAATTGTGGGTAATCTAGACCCATTTGAAACAATCCATTAATCTGTTCTTTTCGTAAAATTTTATTTTTTATAAGTGCATCCATTTGAAAATCAGCAAGAATTTTAAACATTATCCCAGTTTGATAGATTGTTTTGAGCCCAGATTTTTCAACTGATTTATTTAGTGAATTTCTATCAAAAACTCTTCTGTGTCCATAGCTAATATCGTTTTGCGTTAACTCTTTAAGATCTTTGTACAAACCCATTTTGACTGCTAGTTGTCTTGAAAAAGCACCAGCATTTGGAACAATAATAAACAATTTTCCTTCTGGTTTTAATAAATTTTTAATTATTTTTAATAATTTTATGTCGTCTAGAACATGCTCTAGTACATATGATGCTATTATACTATCATATTTTTTTTTAGGTTTAAATTCTTCAAAGAGCGATAGGAAGTAATTTGCATTATGTAATTTTCTTTTTTTTACAAAAAATAAATTTTTTTTTGTCGCATCTACTACATCAATAGTTTTTACATTAGTGGATATAAAACTTGTAAAAAGGCCATCAGAACAACCAAGCTCTAAAGCAACATCATTTTTATTAAGGTGGGGTTTAATCAATTTAAATGCTAGCTCTCTCATTACTTGAGTTTGAGGTTCATTTTTTAGACTTTTATATCTTTGATAAATTTTATTTAAAAATTTTTTTTCTTTAATTAGCAATTTTTTTTTCATAAAAATATTTTTTAGTATAATTTGAAGTAATTATAGGTTATTATTTATTGTAATTTAAATTAATATTTTTAATCATAAAATCATTTTTAATTAAAGAAATAGATATTATATAATTATAAAATTCAATTAATTCTAAAAAAATAAGTGTTGATAATTTTAGAAAATTTTATCTTTTTTTTTTAAGCATGTTCAAAGTATCACATATCTTTTTTAAATTTTTATTACTTATATCATAGTTGATTGGCAAACTGAGTATTTTTTTTGATAAAAATAAAGTATTTCTTAAGTTATTTTTTTTATAATTTTTAAAAAAATCATGTAAATGCATCGGCTTTCCTGTCCATGGCTCATAAAGTTGTATTCCTTTTTTTATAAAAATTTTTTTTATTTTTTTTTTATATAAATTTTTTGAGTAAAAATTTATTTTATTTGAAAACCAGTTTATACCAATATTTTTTTGGAATATAATTAGATTATTTGTAGTATTTTTGACAATATATTGGTTTATTTTTTTTATTTTTTCTTTAATTTTTATAATATTTTTTAAAGTAGCTAGTAAAATTGCGCAATCATATTCTGATATCTTTCCATTAAAACCAAAAATTTTAATTTTTTTTTTTTTATTTTCTTGTCCAAAATTTAAAATCTCTTTAAAATTTTTTTCAAGTAATTTTTTACATATAATCATACCCGATTCATTTCCAGCGATATTTTTTGTAGGATGGAAGCTTGATGTTAAAAAAAAATTTATTTTTTCTATGTTTCTTAAGTTTAAAAAAGTATCTGCAGCATCATAAATAATTTCAATTTTAGTTTTAGATTTTAAATTATTTAAATTATTGATGTTTAAAGGATAGCCAAATGGTGAAACAATTAATATTCCGGCGATTTTATTATTATTTTTTATTTCTTTATAAATTTCTGTTTCCGACATAGTCCAGTTTTCAAGATTAATATCTATAAAAATTGGTTCAAAACCAGAATTAATTATAGATTGAATATCAGATGAAAAACTAAATGAAGGAGTTAATATATATTTTTTATTTTTATTGAGATATTTTAAATATTTAAGGCACGCAAACAAAGATGCATCACCTGATGAAGTAAGTATTACTGATTTTTTTTTTAATTTTAAATAACGCTCAATTTTTTTTTTTGTCTTAAAATATAGTGGGCCATAATTTGAATATATTCTTTTTTTATCTATGTTTTTTAAATAACCAAAATACTCATTGCACCTGGGTAATAGAGGTTTAAAACTTAGCATGTAAATATAATCAAGAAAGCTTTTAAATTGACTGACATTTTATTTATTTTAAAATTAATAAATTCATACTCTTTTATATTATTATAAAGATTTTTAAAAACTTCTTTTATGAAAAAAATTGTTTATATCCTACCAAAAAGTAGAAGTAATTTCACATTCTCTTTTTTTAATAAGCAAAAATCCATTTTAGATGGGAACATAAATAAAAAAAAAATCAAACATATTAAAAAAAATAAAATCACACCTTATGTTTTTCATAAAGCTCAATTTGATACCTTCCTTGAAAACAATATTAAAGTTGTAATATGGAATGGTCACCCTTTTTCAATGAACAATTATGATAAATTTTTAAAAAAATATGAAAATTTTTTAATAAATAAAAAATTATATATTTCAACGTTTGGTTGCTATAAACATTTAGTAAAAAATTTTGTTCCATTCTATCCACCGAAGTCATTAGAAATAAAAATAAAAAAAAAATTATTTTTCAAAAAAAAATTTTTTGATATAATATTTTTGTCTGGAAGTAATAATCTTAAGTTTAAGCATTACATTTTATATTTACCTATTTATTTAATTTCTCTTTTTTTTTGGAGAAAAAAATTTTTATTAAAGGAAATTTTTAAAAAACCTTTTGTAAAATTTTTTTCATTATTTTCTTTTGGGTCTGTAAGAACAAAATATTTTATTTTGATGATATTTATGAAAAATTTAAGAAGAAATTATATAAAAAAAGAATTAGAAAAAATTAATGATATAAATATTTTTTATGCAGGAAGTGAGAAGTTTTTTCCCTCTAATTGTAAAAGAAAACAAAAATGGATCGATCATAATAATTCTTTAAATATCTTAAGCAGATCAAAATTAATTATTATTACAGAGTCGTTTTGTAATGAGCCAAACGAAAGACTTTTTTTTATGAAATTTGGGTGCTTACCTATTATTGAAGATAATCTTTGGATAAGAAAGAAAAATATTGATAAAAATTTAATTTTTAATTTCAAAAATGGAGATTTAGAAAAAAAAATTAGACTTGTGCTAAAAAAAAAAAATATAGAAAATTTTTCTTTTATTAGTTCTAAATTAATTGCTAATCAAGTCAATAATTGTTTTGCACGATTGCGAGACAAATCTTTTAAAGTTTTAAAAAAAATTAAATGATTATAAAAAAAATCCATTATTGTTATGTGCCAATTATATGCGGTATATTTAAAAAAATTTTTTTTTATTTTTTACTTTTTATTTTTTTATTATTAATTTTTTTTTTTCTACTAAAAATTTTTGATAATTACTTTCTTTATAATTATATTTCTAATAAAAATTTTGAAAGATTTCTTTTGCCGCCTGAAAAAAAAGTTAAATATATTACACATGAATTTAATATTGTTGTATCTACTAATAAATTTGGATTTAGAGGTGATGATAAATTTTTAAAAGAAAAACAGATAATAGTAGTTGGAGATTCACAAACTTTTGGCTGGGGTCTAAATAATAATGAAACATGGCCTTTTTATTTGAAATCTTATCTTGATCAGGCTGATAAAAATTTAGAAGTCTATAATCTTGGGGTTCCCGGAACGCATACTAATGAGCACATATTTATTGCTAAAGAATATATAAATAAATTTAAACCAAAAATTTCCATTATAGCAATAGGATTAAGTGATGATCTTCAGCAAATTTTAGAGCAAGAGATATTAATGTTAAATAAAGTAAATATTTCAAAAAATAATAAAAGCTCGAAAATTAATTTTTTAAAAAAAAAAATTAAAAATTTCTATCCAAATATTTATTATTTTTTTAAAAAAATTCAAAATTACAGTTTAGATGAGATTTTTGGTGGATATTTACTTGCAACAAAAGATTGGAAATATGTTTCAAAAGAAATATTCGAAAAAGAATATCCAATTGAAATTAAAGAACTAATGAAAAAAGGGTTTATAAATCCTGGAATATTTCAACTGGCTAATTATTATCCGAATAGAAATTTATCATTTTATAAGAATATTGCTAACAATGACAGTCTTGAAAATAAAATTTTCAATGAAACTATTCAAAATTTTAAAGATTTAAAAAAAATTGCTGATAACAATAATACTAAATTATTTTTATTATCAATTCCATCTGGAGGCTATGTTGATTCATTAAATTTTGAAAACTTAAAAAAATTTGGTTTTATGTTATCAAATGAGGATCTTGAGACATTTTTACCTGAAGAAATTTTGGAAAATATGTCTAATGAAATTAATGTCAATTTTATAAAAACACTTAGATTATTTAGAGATTTGAAAAAAGAAACATTTTTTGCTTATGATGGACATTTTAATAGGGAAGGTGCAAAGTTTATGTCTGAAATTATTTATAACTATTTAGAAAAAAATTTTTTTTAATATGAGGAATTTCTTTTGACTGCTAGTAATTCAATTCTCATGCCAATTTTAAGATCGGTGTGGTAATAAATATTGTAATTTTTTTTTAAAATATTTTTAATATTATAAGCTCTTCTAAAGTAATCAGCTTGTCTTAAAAATGAATAAGGCCTTTCTAGCTCAAAACAAATTTGTTCAGGAAGAAGTTTATTTTTTAATAAATCAATTAAAATTTTGTCAGCAAATCCTTCGGCGTCTAATTTAAAAATATCAATATAATTAAAGTTGTAATTATTAACTATATACTTATAGTTTATTGTATCAACATATACAAATTTATCATTTTGAAACGAATTATCTAATGACCAATTAGGCTCTAAGTTATATGGCGCAGTGTATATTTTGACATTTTTTTGTTTTTTATCACTCATGGCTTTAAGTTCATAATTAAATTTTAATTTATAATTTTTTAAATTTTTTTTAACGAATTCTTTAGATTCTAAATTTGGGTCGACAAAGATTAATTTTTTAACTGAAAAATTTTTAATTAGTTGAAAATCAAAATCAATATTGTTAGCTACTCCCACAGAAACTATATTTAAAGCTCTATTATTTTTGATTTTTGAGATATCAATAAAGTAATTGGCAATTTTTTTATTATTTTTTAATTTTTTAATAGACTCAAAATTAAATATTTCAAACAATCTAGTTATAACTCTTAAGGGAAATAAAAAAAAAATTGATAGTCCAAATCTTCTTTGGATTTTTTTATCTATAATTAAAACCTTTCTGTTTAAAAGATAAATAAGTTTATTGTACATGCTAATTAAATCTTTCTAGTAGCTTATTTGCTATCTACCCAAAACAATAAGATCTCTTAATTTATTTTTAAAAACTCTAAAGTAGTTTTTGTCTCTTTCCACTTTAAAGATAGGAGACAATTTTGGTGGAACTTTTGTTATAAAATTCACTAGTCTTCTTGTATTATTGGTAACATTTCGTTCAGTAACTGAGTGAATAGCATTTTCTGAATTTAAAAAACATATAAAATAGTTTTTATTATATTTTATTTTTTTATACTCTTTTACACTATTTAAATTTGACACCTCTAACTTTGAGTAAAAATAATTTTTTTTTATACTTTCATATATTACCAAATCACCACCTGAAGTTTTATCCTCTTCAGGTTTCAAGTAAAATAATCCTGTAAATAATGTGTCATATTTATCAAGATGAGGTATCCTAACAGTTGTTTTTTTTTTGACGGGTGTATTTATTCCTGGTTGACAATAATGGATAAATTGTTGAGAATTTAACAATATCTCATCAAAAATATTTGAATACTTTTTTTTTAAATCATCAAAAAAAATTTTGAATAATTCTTTGAAAAAAATCTCAGAAGAATGAAATTCTAGAAATTTAGACCAATTTGGTAAATCTAAATTTAATTTTTTTAAATCATTTTGATTAAATTGTAATCTGATATTATTTTTCTTGTATTCGTCCTTTGAAGCAAAGTGTAAATCAATTTTAGTGTACTCCATCTCAAGGTTTAAGTATTCATTGTATTCTAACGCATCAGGTATAATGAAATGAGGGAATGGATAACTAAAGTAATTTGATCTGTTAAATTTTTTTAAAATGTTGTAATTCATATATAAATAATTACATCAAAATATTAAATAATCAAATATGTTTAAAGTTAATAGTTTAAATTTTTATCAAATATTTCAAACAATTGTAAAAATTTTACTATTTAAAGAAAAAAAATTTTTTATTATTCTGTCTTTTTTTACTAGCTTAATAGTTTTTTTAGAGTCTATTGGAATTGGTTCAATTTTACTCATAATTAAATATTTTTTTAGTGGCATCCCAAACGAGTTTTTACTGAAGATTAATAAAATAGTTAATCTAGATTTTAATGAAAAAATTTTAATTAATTATTTAATAATTATATTTGTCTTTTTTTTTTTTATTAAAATTATTCTACAAATTACCTATAATAACTTTTTCTATACATTTATTTCTCAGATAAAAAAAAGACTATATTTAAAAGTTCTTAATGATTATCTTCGTAAAGAATTTTTATATGTTAATTACTTTTCAGAATCAAAATTTTATAATTATTATAATGCTATTTCTTCCTATAATTTAATACTTATTAATATAAATATCATTTTATCAGAATTATTAAGTGTAATCCTAATCATTCTTTTTTTAGTTTTAATAAGTCCAAAATTAACATCTTTAATTCTGCTCGCTACTTTGTTTATACTTTTTGCATATACTATAATTATTAATAGTTTTATTAAAAAAAAAGGACTAATACTCAATAAAGTCATTCAAGTTATTGAGAAAATAAAACTTACAATTTTATTAGGATTTAGAGAAATAAAAATTTACCGAAAGGAATCTTTTTTTTTAGACAATGCAGAAAAAAGCGTTGATAAGTATTTTTTAAATGAATCTGAAACTCAGATTATAAGATCGTATTTCAAAAATTTTTCAGAAGTTGTAGCATTATCTGTAATTTTATTTTTTGTATTTTTATCTTCAAAAGGTTTTGATGGCAAAATATTACTTGAAACACTTACATTTATTTTCCTTTTTTTTATAAGAGTTTTACCCTCAGCTGCAAAAATTATTCCTTCATATCAAGCAATAATTTTTAATTTTCCATTAGTAAATAATTTTTTAAATAATATAGAAATAAAAAATAAAAAAAAATTTTTTAAAACAATAAAAAAAAATAGCTTTAACAAAAATTTCTTATTTTTTGAAAATGTATCTTTTGGTTATAGTAAAAATAATTTGATTATTAATAATTTTACCATGTCATTTAAAAAAAATGTTATTGTTGGTATTTATGGAAAATCAGGATCTGGAAAAACAACATTTATGGATTTAATTTCTGGTCTTAAACACCCTACTAATGGAAATATTTTTAACAATGGTCAAAATATTCAAATTAATGAAAATTGGTCAGAAAAAATATCATATATTTCACAATCCCCCTTTTTTTTAGATGGGTCGATTCAGGAAAATGTTGCATTTGGCTTAAAAAATAATCAGATAGATAAAAAAAATATTTTAAATAGTTTAAAACAATCTCAATTTGAATATAAAAGGAAAAATATTTTAAACTACAATGTTGGTTTATTTGCTAAATTTTTATCTGGAGGCCAAAAACAAAGACTTGCAATGGCAAGAGCACTTTATAAAAAATCGGAAATTTTATTACTAGATGAATTTTCAAATGCCCTGGACTTTGAAACAGAGAATAAAATTTTTAAAATAATTAAAAAATTAAAAAAAAACAGACTCATATTTATAATTTCGCATGATTATAATTTGATTAAGAAATGTGACACAATAATAAAAATTAATGATAATGGAATTTTAGTTAGGATTGAAAGGTGATATTGTGTGTGGAATTGTAACTTATTCTAGTAAATTTAATTACTCAATAGATAAGGCTTTATTTAGTATTAGGCATAGAGGACCTGATAAATCTAATTTTTTTTTTGATGAAGATATTTTTATAGGACACGTCTTATTGCAAATAAGAGATGGATTAAATAAGTCACTACAACCAAAGATATCTAAAAATAAAAGATATGTTTTAGTGTATAATGGTCAGATTTATAATCTAGATTATTTAAAAAAATTCGTAGATATAAAAAAAGATGAATTAGACACAAATTTTATTCTTAAACTTTTAGATAAATTTGGAATAGAAGGCTTAAAATACATTGATGGGATGTATGCAATTGTCATATATGATAAAAAAAATAAGCAAATTATTTTTACAAGAGATCCTTCTGGTCAAAAACATCTATATTATTACATAGATGAATTTGGTAAAATAATTATATCATCAGAAATTAAAGCTTTATTAGATATAAAAAAAAAAAGTAGTGTTTTATCACCACAAGGAACTAAAGAGTTTTTTTCAATAGGGTTAAATCCAAATAATAACACTTTTATTGCCGAAATTTATAAATTGCTACCGGGAGAAATAATATTTTATTCAATTAAGGATAAATGTATCCTCCAAAAGAATTTTTTGAAAAAAAAAATTTCCACAATAAAATTGGGGAATAAAGAATTAATTAAAAAAAATATTCTATCTCATCTTTCATCCAAAAAAAAAATTGCGCTTAACTTAAGTGGTGGAATCGACTCTAATTTAATATTAAGTGAAATTATTAAGTCAGGCAGAAAGATTGATATTTTTTCAACTTATTGTGAATGCAAAGATAATAATTTTAATAATGATTTTTTTATAGCAAGATCTGTAGCAAAAAAATTAAATCTGAGGTTTATCGAGACCTGTGTTACAAAAAAAGATTATTTTGATAATCTAGTAAAGTCTATTGAGGTGGTTGAGGAGCCCAATAGGAATTCAGCTAACACTTTATATTTTTTAAATTTTAAAAATCAAGCTAAGCATGGTTATAGAACAATTTTATCTGGAGCAGGTGGTGATGAGGTTTTTATTGGATATAAAAACTTTTTTTTTAATAGAAAATATCAAAAATTATTAAACAAGATTTATAAGACTATAAGCGCCAAAAAGATTTACAATTGGCTAATATATTCATTAATAGATAACAAAGGAAAATATTTGTTGCCAAGTTTTTTTTTAGAAAAAAATTTTTTTTTAGAAAATGAAAATTTTATTAAAATTTTAATTAATAATATTTATTATTTTCAAAAATCATTATTTAATTCAAAAAAATTTTACTCGTTAAATTTCTTGAAATTGATATATGGTCAATTTACCTGGCTTGCTTCAGAAACTTACTTATCTATGGATAAATTAGGAATGGCAAATAGCGTTGAAATGAGAGCTCCATTTTCATCCTATGATTTCACTTTTAAGCAAATGAATTTTTTGAGGGAGTCACATTTTACATCAGCTTATAATAAGCCATTGATAAGAAATATATATAAAAATGATTTATTAGAAGAAGTCATTAATAATAAAAAAAAAACTGGTTGGCCAGTACCTAAAGAATGGCTTTTATCAAAAAATTTTAAAACATTATTATTAGATTTTATTCCACGAACTAATGATAATTTCTTTAATTTCGTTTATATTAGAAGATATATTGAAAAGTATCCTGAACATTTAAATAGAAATTATTTTTATTCTCTTTTATCTTTTTTGGTTCTTTGTAAGAAGTATAAAATTAAATCTTAATTTAAGATTTCTCATGAAAAAAATAAACTGTTGTAGAAATTGTAAAAGTAAAAAAATAAAAAAATTATTTTCTTTAGGAAAAATAAATTTTTCAGGTAAGTTTCTCAAAAAAGGAAAAAAAATACCCAAAACGACATTAACTTTAATTATGTGTAATAATTGTAAATTAGTGCAATTGGAGGAAAAATTTTCTTTAAAATATTTATACAATCAGGATTATGGTTATAGAACGGGTATTAATCAAACGATGAGAAATCACGTTAAAAAGGTAGTTAAATACCTATCAAAAAAAGTTAATTTAAAAAAAGAAGATAACGTTTTAGATATAGCTAGCAACGATGGAACTTTATTAAAAAACTATAAAAGTAACATTATTAAGTGGGGTATCGATCCGATAATTAATAAAAAGTTTTTAAATAATTACAAAACAATTGATTACGCCATATCAAGTTTTTTTAATCAGGACTCAATAATTAATATAAAAAAAGATGTAAAATTTAAGTTAATCACTGCTCTTTCGGTATTTTATGATTTAGAAGATCCCAATTTATTTTTAAAATATATAAAAAAATTACTCGATAAAAGTGGTATATTCTATTTAGAATTTGCAGATTTAAAACTAATATTACAAAAAAAAATGTTCGATACAATTTGTCACGAACATTTAGAGTATTATTCTGTTACTTTTATTTTTAATTTATTAAAAAAGCATAATTTAAGAATTTTTGATCATCATTATAATGATATTAATGGAGGTAGCTCAACATATTTAATTTGTCATGAAGATGCAAAATTTAAAACTAATATAAAAAAAATCAATAAAATAATAAAAGTAGAAAAAAAAATTGGTTTAGAAAAAGCTGAGACTTTTATAAAATTTAAAAATGATGTAGATTTATTAAGTAAAAATTTAAATTTTATTATATCAAGAATCCTTAAAAAAAAAAAAGTTATACACGGATATGCAGCTTCAACAAAGGGCAACATTTTGCTACAATATTTTAATCTTAATTCTAAAAAGATTAAATATATTTCAGATCGAAACCCCAAAAAATGGGGCTTAGTTACACCTGGCACAAATATACCAATAATCTCAGAAGAAAAGTCTAGATCTTTAAAGCCAGATTATTATTTAGTTTTAGCTTGGCATTTTAAGAAAGAAATTTTAATTAGAGAAAAGAAAATTAGGAAGTATGGAGTAAAATTTATTTTTCCATTGCCTAAGTTAAAGATTCTGTAATGTGAAAAAAAATTTATATATTACTGGAGGACACGGACAAGATGGCATTATATTAACTAATATTTTATTAAGTAGCAGAAGATATAAATTACATATAATTACAAATAAAAAAAGATTTAAAAAGATAAATAATGTTACCTATTATATAAATAATCTTCAAAATAGAAAATCAATTAAAAAATTTTTTTTAGAAAATAAACCAGACATAATTATCCATTTAGCTTGTAAAAACCCAGCATTCAATCAAAGCGGATATAATAAATTTTTTAAGCAAAATATAATTGCAACCAAGAATATTGTTGACGTTTCTTATGAGTCCAATAATAAAATTAGATTTATTTTTGCAAACTCATCTCAAATTTTTAAAAAAAAAAATGGAATTGTAAATGAATCTTCAAAATATAAAATTTCAACAAGTTACACAAGATTTAGAATTGAAATGAATAATTATATAAAAAATAAAATCAAGAATTACACTAATGCAATATTATTTAATCATGATTCAAAATTTAGGAACAAAAAATTTCTAATACCAAGAATTGTAAAATATTTAAAAAATAAAAATTATAGCCGACTCAAAAATATTATAAAATCAAATATTTCAGGCGATTTTTCTCATGCAGAGGATATTTGTTATGCTATCTATAAAATTATAGATTTAAGAAGTATTAAAAAAATTATTATTAGTTCAGGCTATTATACTGATATTAACCAAATAATTTTTTTTTTAATAAAAAAATTCAATATCAATATTGATATCAATTTTAATTATAAAAAAAAAAAATTAATGAATATTTTGGGTGATAACACTTTATTAAGGAAAATTATAAATTATAAACCAAAAAAAAATATTTTTATTGCAGCAGAGGAATTATTTACTTTAAAAAAATTATAAAAAAATTAATTTTAATTCGTTGTTATTTTTAGTTGAAAATTCACTTAAATGATATTTCCAGATTTTATTTTGAAGATAAAGTAGTTTTTTCGAATGATTAGCATTCAAATAATATTTTAATTTATTTAGATTAATACCTATATTATCAATAAATTTATCATCTATATAATCAACATAATTTATTTTTTTATTATTAATTCTTATAGGCAAAACATTATAATAAATAGCTTCATACAATAATGTTGAGTTGTGACCTAAAACAATACCATAAGAACCATTCTCAAAAATTTTAGATAGATCACTTTCGTAAATTAATTTAATATTCTTTTGGTTGCAATAATTCAAGATTTTTTTATTGATAAAAACATTTTTTCTTAATTTAATTTCTAATTTAACATTTTTATATTCATTAATTTTATTAAGTATATTTATGATATTATCGTAATTAATATTTTCTTCATAAATATAAAGAATTTTTTTTTTCTTTTCTTTACTTTTTTTTGTCCATATCTTTTTCAAGTTAGGATTCTTTATAAAAATAATTTTTTTGTCTAAATAATTTTTATTTAATGTTAATAGCTTTTTTTTAAAAAATAGATCCCATATTAGGTAGCAATCAAAAACATCATATAATAATCCATATTGGTAAATATTAAATCTGCCATGCATATATCCTATCGACATTATTTTATTTTTTTTGCAAATTCTCTGAAACAGACATGATACTCTATAGTCGTCAATTAAAAAAAATTTTTTAATTTTTAAAAAATTCAAAATCTTTTCAATTATTTTTGAGTATAAAAGTATACAGTTGTGGTAATTTTTATAATTTACAATTAAATCTTTTGAAAATTTATATTTAAGATATAATATTACACATAAAAAACTGTTATAAAATAAAGTATTAGGTCTTCGAAAAAAAAAAAATAATGCTTTTTTGATTGATCTGCTTTTAATAATATTAAAAGTTTCTGAACTTGGAATATTAAGAAAAATGCTTTCAGATCTTTTATCAATATACGGATAATCAGAATTTTTTGGTATAATAAAATAATGAGATTTTTCTATTCTTTTTAATTTTGCGATTATAACTCCAAGAAGCGACAACAGGATGAGGAATAAATTAATTAAAAAACTCGTAAAACTTTGTGAAAAATTATGGTTATAATCTATTAATTCAAACAATACTTGTTTTGAAATATCAAATTCTTTTTTAAGTTTTTTTTCTATAATTTTGAATTGAGTATTTTTTTCGTTAAATGTTAATTCATTAATCATTCACTCTATTTGTAATTTTTAATTATTTTTTTAATAACATATTTATAAGAAATAAGATTTGTGCATGGTTTTTTTGGAATATCGCATTTATCAAGTTTGTAGCATGGATAACATTTTAATTTATTAATATTTTTAATTATAATGTTATTATTATTTTTATAATAAATATTTTTTTGACTCATAAATCCTGACATTATTAATATCTTTTTTATTCTAAAAGAATTAGCTAAATGATAATAAAAACCTTCAAGACATAATAAAAGTTTAGATTTGTAGATAATATAAGCAATTTCTCTCAGGTTAAATTTTGAATAAAAAAAAAGTGTATTTTTAATTTTAAAATCAGTTTCTTTTCCAATCTGAATCCACTTAATTTGTGGCGTATTATCAACAACTCTTTGAAAGTTTTCCGGTCCCCATTCTCTGTTTGGAGTAAATGAGGTTTTTCCTTGAGATTGTATTAAAGCAAATTTTTTTGGAAGATTAAGATTTTCGTTAAAAAGTTTAAGCTCTTTTTTTGAAAAAAAAATTTCATTTTTAAAATTATTAAATTGTAGATTTAAACCTAGACCAAGAGAATGATATTCTGCAATATGAATGTTTGGATAGTTTTTTAAATTAAATACTTTTTCATTTTTAGTATCATAGATAAATTCTTTTATTAAATGAGAATTAATTATTCGAAAAAACTTAATTAAAATATTTGAAAAAAAACTACTAGTTAAAACTCTATAAGTTTTATATACATATGGGTTATTCTTAAATAGTTCTGGAAACTTTGTAAAAATTATAATTTTATAATTGTATTTTTTTTGAATTAGTTTGGCCACGCCGCTCATCAATAATTGGTCACCAATAGCGTTCCCGAATCTGAATAAAATGAAAATTTTATTTATTGACAAAATATAATTAATTAATTTTTTTAAAAAAAACATTAGCCGATTTATTTATTTTTTTTCAAAGTATATTTATAAATCTTGAGAAATTTATTTTACAAATATTAGTAATTATTAGACAATATGTACATTCTATTTTAATATAAAAATTAAAATTATAATTATTGTGACTTATAAAATTTATATTCAACAAAATCAAAAGCAATATTTAGCTTCAAAAATAGCATCCTCATCATTTATAAAAGCTGGTTTTGACAAAAAAAATATTTTTTTTTTATCATTTGAGTCTAATCAATTATTGAAATCTAAAATTGGAAAAAAATATTTACGTAATGGTAAAATTGTGAAATATAAAAATGATCTTCAGTCCTTTACTTTATTAAGATTTTTTAGCCCAGAATTTAATAACTTTCAGGATAAAATATTGGTAATCGATCCAGATGTTTTTGCAATAAAGAATCCTTTTATTATTTTTAATGAAATAGAAAATGATTACGATTTGGCATGTACTTCTTATAACGGTGATTTAAGATCTGAGGTAATGTTAATTAATGCAAAAAAAGTCAGATGGAATTTTGAAAAAATTATTGATGATTTATTTAGCTTTAAATTAGATTATTCTGACCTAATGAAACTTAATTTTGAAAAAAATGTAAGCATAAAAAAAATTAGTAAAATTTTTAATTCTCACGATAAAATTTATCCAGATACAATATTGCTTCATACAACAAACAGAATCACTCAGCCATGGAAAGAAAATTTAAAAATCGATTTTGAGATACATAAGTCAAAATTTTATATTTTAAAACAACATATAAAGAAATTTTTAGGGAAAAATTTCGATAAATCAGTTACTGAAAAAAAATATTATAAACATCCCGAGATTCAGGTTATTGAAACAATTAAACAATTTTATAATTATGCAAAAGAAAATGGTATTATATCAAATTCTGAGATTAATTTGGCGATTCAAAGTAATTCATTTTCAAAATTCTTTGTCGATAATTACAATTAGTTAGTATAAAACTTTAAAGAATTTTACTAAAAAAAATATATGTCATTAGAACTAATTTTTAAACCGAAATCACTTTTTTCTATGATCAGAATTGGCAAAAATTATGATGGTGGATACTTAGTGGGTAAAAAATCTTTGCTACAAAGTAAAACGTTGATAACTTTTGGAATTAAAAATGATTGGTCTTTTGAGTTAGATTTTATGAGAAATAATAATAATGCGAAAGTTATTTGTTTTGATAATCAGTTAAATTTTAAATTATTATTAAGATTAACTGTACAACAATTAATTTTTATTTTTTGGAATAGAAAGATTTCTTTATTAATTTTGCATTTTAAAAATTTATTTAATTTTTTTACTTTTAAAAAAAAGGCTACTCTTATCAAAAAACATATTTCATATGGAGATGTTGCAAGTGTATCAAAAAAATACGATGATATTTTTTTCAAAATTGATATAGATGGAAGCGAATATAGGCTTTTTGAGGAATTGATACAGATCAAACATAAAATTTTGGGATTAGTGATAGAACTCCACGATATTGATCTTCATAAAGAAAAAATAATTAATTTTATCAAACAATTAGACTTAGAGTTGATACATATTCATCCAAATAATTTTGCAGGAGTAGACAGAAATAACGATCCTATTGTTGTTGAATTAACTTTTGAAAAAAATCCAGAGTTGTGCAGTAATGAAATTTCATTTCCTCATAAGCTAGATATGAAGAATAATCCTTTAAATAATGATATTGAACTAAAATTTCAATAACGGTTTGAATTAACGTAAATTTCAATTAAGTTGAGAATGTTTGTAGATTTTATTTCTGCCCCTTTTTTATTTATGCTAATTATTTAATTTTATCTTAAACTATGTTTTTAATTACGGGTAGCTCAGGATTTATTGGATTTCATTTATCAAAATTTTATCTTTCTAAAGGTTATGATGTAGTAGGTGTTGATAACCTAAATAATTATTATAATAAAAAAATTAAAAAAAAACGTTTAAATATTCTAAAAAAGTATAGAAAATTCAAATTTATTTTTTTAGATCTAAAAAAAAAAAAAAATTTACGTAAGCTAAAAAAATATAATTTTAAGTTTATAATTCATTTAGCAGGTCAAGCAGGAGTTCGATATTCTATAATCAATCCTTTGTCTTATGTAGATAATAATATTAAAGCATATATTAATTTATTAGAATTTTTTAAAAATGATCGTAATCTAATAAGTATTTTATATGCAAGTTCTTCATCAATTTATGGAGATAAAAATTCTAAAATTGAAAATTACAGCATTAAATCTGTTTATGCTGCTTCAAAAAAAACTATGGAATTTATATCTCATATTTATTCAAGTATTTATAAATTAAAATTTATTGGAATGAGATTTTTTACGGTTTATGGCCCTTATGGCAGACCAGATATGGCAATATATAAATTTTTTAATAATATTTTAAAAAATAAAAAAATAGATATTTATAATTACGGAAATCATAAGAGGTCCTTTACTTATATTGACGATATTATTTTTAATATTAATCAAATTATTTTGAGCTCCAAAAAAAGTAAAAGAATTAAAGATTCCAAAATATATAATATTGGAAATCCAAAATCCGTTAGCTTAATTAGATTGATAAAACTAATTGAGATTATTATTAAAAAAAAAGTTCAAATAAACCTTATGCCATTTCAAATAGGAGATGTTTTAAAAACTAAAGCAAATATTAGTAAAGCTGAAAGTAAATTAGGTTTTAAGTTCAAAATTAATTTAGAAAAAGGATTAAAAAAATTTTATAAATGGTTTTTAAATGAAAGGTAAGATCTCTATAATTGGGTTGGGTTACGTAGGCCTTCCATTAGCAGTAAGTTTATCAAAATTTTATCATGTTTATGGATTTGATATTTCAATTAATAGAGTTGAGGAGCTTAAAAATGGCATTGATCGAAATCAAGAAATCTTAAAAAAAGATATTGTAAATGAAAATTTAAAATTTTTTCACGTCAAAGATATAGAAAAATATTCTGCAGATGTATTTATAGTTACTGTCCCGACCCCAGTTTATTCAAATTTTAAACCAAATCTAACTTCCCTTTACCAAGCATGCAAATCAGTTGGCAAAGTTCTAAAAAAAAATAATTTAGTCATTATTGAAAGCACAGTAGCACCAGGAACTACAGAAGGTTTTTGCCTCAATATATTATCAAAATTTAGTAATATTTCTCGTCAAAAAATTAAAATTTGTTTTTCACCAGAGAGGGCTAATCCCGGTGATAATATTAATGTATTAAAAAATGTAACAAAAGTTATTTCAGGAAATTGTGAAGAAGCAATTTCAACGGCCTGTAAATTATATAAAAAAATAGTAAAAAAAATTCATATAAGCAAATCAATAAAAGAAGCAGAATTCTCAAAGATCATTGAGAATGCTCAAAGAGATGTAAATATATCATTTATGAACGAAGTGATGAAAATTTCAGAAGTTTATAAATTGAATTACAAAGATGTACTTGATACATGCAAAACTAAATGGAATTTTATTAATTTTAGACCTGGGTTAGTAGGGGGGCACTGCATTCCAGTAGACCCTTATTACTTGATAGATGATTTAAAAAAAAAAAAATTTAAATCTTATATAATATCTAATTCAAGAAGATTTAACGAAAATTTTACGAAATACATTGCAAATAGAATATTGAAATTATTGAAAAATAAAAAAAAAAATATTTTATTTTTAGGTATTAATTTTAAAGAAAACGTTTTAGATTTTAGGAATTCAAAGTATTTAGAATTAATCAATTTTTTAAAGAAAAAACACAGTGTAGCATTATATAATTTTGATTATAAGAACAAAGTTAAGAATGTAAATTTAGTAGAATTGAATGATGTTCAAAAATTTGACGTTTATATAATTGGTCCAATAAACTCACAGATAAATAATATTTTAAAAAAAATTAAACATTCAGTTAGAAATAAAAGAATTATAATCTCATTATTTGATAATAAATTAAAAATTAAAAATAATAAGAATCTAAAATTAATAAATTTTTAAAATAGTGAAATTAAAAAAAATTATTATTTTTTTTCCAAATTTTTCAAAAGGTGGAATTGAAAAAACATCATTATTATTAACAAGGTATTTTCTTGATAAAAAAATTGAAATTGACTTCGTCAGTTTTGCTTCATTAAAAGAATTTTCTTTTCATAAAAATAGATTGTTTAAAAAAATTAATATTCTTAATATTGATAATAAAATTATAAAATTTTTATTTTCTATGTTTGCCTTAGCAAAAGTTTTATTAAATTGTAATAGAAATAATACTGTAGTTTTTAGTATGCAAAATAGTATTATTAGTATTATCGTAGCAAAAATATTAAATTTTAAAATTATAATTCGAAATTCAGCCCCTATCGATTATTATAAAATCAAAAATTATTTTTTTGGTTTTTTTGTACTTATTATTAAAATTTTTATTTATAAATTTGCTAATCTCATAATAGCTAATTCGAATAATAGTGCAAAAAAAATTAAATCTTTTTTCTGGCTAAAAAATAAAACAATTTCCATATCTAATCCAATAGAACTTAATAAAAAAAATAATTTCATAAAAAAAAAAAGAAAAAACGTTGTTTTGTATGCTGGTAGACTATCTTATGAAAAAGGAGTTGATAATTTGATTGACGGGTTTGAATTATTTTTAAAAAAAAAACCATATTTTAAATTAGTAATTATTGGAAGTGGTGAACAAAAAAATAAACTTTTGAAAAAAGTAAAAAACAAAAAATTAAGTAATAAAATTATATTTAAAAACTGGGAATTTAATCTAAAGCAACACTATTTAACTTCTAAAATATTTATTTTACCATCTTACTTTGAAGGATTTGGTAATGTCATTATAGAGTCTTTAAATTATAAATTACCATGTATTTCAACAAGCACTGATGGTCCTTCAGAGATTTTAAAAAAAGGAAAATATGGTTTATTGATTAAAAATAATTCTGAAAAGAACATTGCTGAGGGATTAAATAAAGTAATTGATAACTATTATCATTACAAATATAAAACTTTATTAGGTTTTAATGCAAATAAAAGATATTCATTAAAAAATATCGGTTACAAATATTTAAAATCGATTAGATCGACTTTAAATTAAAATATTAAATATAAAATTACCATTATTAAATGAATATAGTTTATGTAAGCAATTCTTCAGCACCATCTGTTTTGCCAAGCTCTTTGCAGATTGCTAAAACCTGTGAAAGCTTAAGTTTGTCTTCTGATAATAAAGTTACTTTAATTATACCTAATACAAAAAAAATAGACGCTGATTTTTATAAATTTTATAATATTAAAAGTAAGTTTAATATAATTGTACTTAAATTTTTTAAAAAATTTCCGATAGGTTATTACTATTACATTTTTGCTTTTATATCAGTTTTGCTATCAATCAAAATCAAGGCAAATTTAATTATAACAAGAAATTTCTTTGTTATTTTTTTATGCAGTTTATTTAGATTAAATTGTATTTTAGAATTACATCATGACATAAATGTTGAAGGTAGAGTGGTGCAATTTATAGTAAAAAATACTAATTTATTAAATTCTAAAAGAATTAGAAAAATTATTGCAATCTCAGAAGCTATCAAAAAACATTATATTTACAATTATCAGGTTACTACTGAGAAAATTATAGTATTGCCATCAGGTTCCTCTATAAAACAAAAATTTCAATTTAGATTTAAAAAAATTCTTAATATTGGTTATTTTGGTTCTTTAACTTTAAGTAAAGGGATTAATTTAATCCTTGAATTATCAAAGTTAGATAGAAAAAATCATTATTGGATTTATGGTGGCTACAAAGACAACGTTAGAAATTTAATTTTAAAAAATAACGGAACTAATCTTCACATAAATACATATTTACCATATAAAAAACTTGTAGATGCCATGGCTAATATGGATATACTTTTATTGCCATATAAGAATATTGTTCACTCAGCAGGAGACATTGGTAATATTGCAGAATTTACCTCTCCATTGAAATTATTTGATTATTTAGCTTGTGGAAAATTAATTATGGCGTCCGATTTAAATGTATTTAAGGAGGTTATTAGTAATAATAAAAATTGTATTCTAGTTGATAATTTTAACTCACCATTTTCTTGGTTAAATCAAATTAAAAAAATTGAGAACAACCACATTAAAAGATTTATTTTTTCTAGAAATGGATATTTTTTATCAAAAAAATTTAGTCATAATAACAGAGTAAAATTTTATACAAACAATATTTTGTTATAAGTAATTAGAAATGACATAAAATTTTTAATAATTAATTGTAATGAAGAAAGAAATTTATTATTGGGCTCCTTGTTTGGATAGGGTTGGCACCGTTAAATCAACATTGAATTCTGCAATATCATTGTCTAAATATTCTAATAAATTTAATGTTTCTATAATTAATGTTTTTGGTGAATGGGATGAATATGAAGATATTTTAAAGCAGAATAAAATTAAAAAGATTAATATTTTTTTAAATATTTATTCATTATTACCAAAAAAAGGTTATTTTGGTAGCAGACTATCCTATACAATAATTTTTTTTATATCTTTTGTTCCTTTATTAATTTTATTAAAGAAAAATAAACCAGATTTTTTATTAATTCACTTATTAACGTCCATACCAGTTATTTTATTTAAAGTTTTTAAATTTAAAACACGTTTAATTTTAAGAATATCTGGTTTTCCAAAACTTAATTTATTAAGAAATTATTTATGGAAAAGTTCTGAAAGAAATTTTTTTAAAGTAACTTGTCCAACACAAGAATTATTAAGTAGCCTCGTTTATAATAAAATTTTTAGTGGAAATAAAATTTATTATTTGCCAGACGCTATACTTAATATTAAAGAATATATTAACAAATCTAAATGTATAAATGTAAAATCTAATATAATATTTGATAATTTTTTTATAAGTGTGGGGCGTTTTACTAAACAAAAAAATTTCAAATATTTAGTTAGTGAATTTAAAAAGTTTTCTTTAGTTAATAGTAAGATTAACCTTTTAATCATAGGCGACGGAGAGGAAAAAAAAAATATTAAAGAATTAATTCAAAAAAACAATCTTGAAAAAAGAATTCAGATCGTAGATCGTACTGACAATGTATTTTATTACATGAAAAGAGCAAAAGCTTTTATTTTAACATCTTTATGGGAAGAGGTAGGTTTTGTTATTGTGGAGTCTGCTTTATGTAATTTATTTGTGATATCAAGTGATTGTCCAAATGGCCCAAGAGAATTTCTTCAATCAGGAAAAGGAGGTATACTTTTTAAAAGTAACGAAAAAGATAGTCTTTATCTCGCAATGCTATCCTTTTTAAATAATAAAAATTCTCAATATAGAAAATTAGTTATAACAAAAAAAAATTCATTAAAATATACAATGTTTAGACATAATCTTAATCTAGTTAAATTATTAACAGCATGAATACTAAGTATAAAATTTTGATAGCAAAATTAATTTTTTTTTTTTTCTCTTTAATTTTTAACAAAACCAAATTTATTTGTAAAAAAAATAATATAAATTATAATTTGGATTTAAAAGAAGGTATTGATCTATATATATTTATTTTTGGAAAATTTGAGAATGAGATTGTAAATACCGCTCAAAAACTAAATCTTTTTAAGAAAAAAACTATTATTGATATAGGAGCTAATATTGGAGCCCAGACATTGCAGTTTGCTAATAAATTCACTGATTCAAAAATATATTCTATTGAGCCAACTAATTATGCTTTTAAGAAATTAATCAAGAATTTGGAATTAAATCCTTTTCTATATAAGAGAATTATTCCTTTTCAATTATATATTAATAATGATTTTTACAAACCCAAAAAAGTACATTCTAGTTGGAGCTTAACCTCAAATGAAAAAAAGCACAAAGAGCACAAAGGTATTGGCAAATCTACTTCTAATTCAAAAAATATATCCTTAGATAAATTTATATTAAAAAATGGTATTGCAGATGTAGACTTTATTAAATTAGATGTAGACGGTCCCGAGTTAAAAGTGCTTCAGAGCGGCAAGAATTTTTTATTAAAAAAAAAACCTATAATTTTTATGGAATTAGCACCATACCTTTATCCTGAGTTTGGGTATTCTATTTTAGACTTAATTAATTTTTTAAAAAAAATGGATTATAATTTTTATGAGATGAGCCCGATTAAAAAAATTGACCGAATTAATAATTATATTAATTCAATTAAATATGGATCCAGTAAGAATATAATTTTAATGTAAGATTGGTTGCGGGGCTTGGATTTGAACCAAGGACCTTCAGGTTATGAGCCTGACGAGCTACCAGACTGCTCCACCCCGCGATATATATTAAAGTATAACAGTTTTTAAATTGTTAAAGTTTTTTTTACAAGTTTTAAATAATTATTTAAATTAACCTTGCTGCCAAATCTATATAATTTTGATTTAGAATATAAAACTTTTTTTTTACAAACTTTTATATTATTTACAAAGAATAATATTTTCTTACTTAGGTCGACATAATCTCCCACTCTAAAAAGCAACCCTCCTTTATTATTAGTTAAAATTTCCTTTGGACCTGTTGGGCAATTGCTAGAAATAATAAATTTATTAAGAGTTATAGCTTCTAGTAAAACATTCGGCAACCCTTCAAACCTAGATGTTAATATAAATAAATCAGCTGCTTTGATAAACGGATATGGATTATTGGTAAAATTTTTAACTTTAACTATGTGGGAAAGTTTTTTTAATTTTATATATCTTAAAATTTTACTTTTGTTAATTCCTCCTCCAATAATTAACAATTTTATTTTAATTTTATTTTTTAATAAATTAATTGATTTCAGTAATGTCAAATGATCTTTTTGGTCCGTAAACCTACCAATGTTTATTATATTAATAAAATTTCTTTGAAAAAAATTATTTTTAATTTTAATTTTAGATAATTCTTTTATTTTTTTTGTGTTAAGAGGGTTATAAATACATGTGGAATTTAAATTAAATTTTGTTTTTAATTCTTTTTTAAATTCTATACTATTGACAACAATTTTATCCGCCAAATTAAGAATTTTTTTATATAATATTTTTTTTATAAAATTTTGAGACCATCCAGAAGGTGAAGAATTCGACCTAACTATTATTTTAATTTTTAATAATTTGCATAATAATGTACAATATATGTTTCCTTGAAAACATAGTACCGCAACATTCTTGTTTTTACGAATTTCTACAAAAAGCAAGTACAAACAAACGAAAAATTTAATTCTTTTAGGAGTTGAATTCCAGGTATTATTTTTTGGGCAAATAATTTTAATTTTCGAATGAAACTTATTTTTATATTTTTTTGATATAGTTATTAAAGATACTTTTTGTAATTTTTCGGATAAATAATTTGATATTATAAATAAATTTTTTTCTACACCACCAACTTCTATTGAGGGCATGAATATAATCAGTTTTTTTTGATTCATTTAATTTATTTATGTTAAAGTATTAAGAATTAATAATTGTTATGGATTTAATTAGTATAATTATACCTTATTATAAAAAAAAGCATTTTGTTAAACAGTCTGTTAATTCAGTCTTAAATCAAACTTATAAAAATATAGAAGTAATATTAATTTATGATGATATTTCTTATGAAGATCTAAATTATATAAAATCCATTAAAAATTTAGACAGTAGAATTAAATTAATAATAAATAAAAAAAATTATGGAGCGGGAGTTTCAAGGAATATTGGCATTAAAAGAAGTAGGGGAAAATATATTGCCTTTATAGATGCCGATGATTATTGGTCTCCAAATAAGTTAAAAAAACAGATCGAATATTTAGAAAAGAAAAAAAGTTCTGTTTGTCATACATCTTACAGAATAATTAATTCTAAAAATAAATTGATTGGTTATAGAAAAGCTAAAAATTATAATGTTTTTAAAGAAATTATAACATCATGTGATATTGGCTTATCAACCGTCATGTTGAAACGAAATATTATTAATGATAAATGCCAATTTGCTAACTTAAAAACCAAAGAAGATTTTGTCTTATGGTTAAAAATTTTAAAGAATAATTATAAAATAGTAGCTCTCGATCAAATATTAACAACCTGGAGAAAATTGAATAATTCCCTATCTTCCTCAATTTTTCAAAGGTTAATTGACGGTTTTAGAGTTTATAATTTATATATGAAATTTAACTTTTTTAGATCGTTTTATTTATTACTTTGCTTAAGTTTTAATTACTTAAAGAAAAGATGATATATATATTTTTTTTAATTGCTATTGCTATTTTTATTGTAAATAATTTTTTAATTAAAAAAAATATTTTACCAAGCCATTCCGGCGAAAAACATCAAAAGTTCGTAGAAAAAAAAAGTATTCAACTCAGCGGTGGAATCTATCTAGGTTTTTTTTTTGCAGCTTTTTTTTTTACTGATTATAAAATATTAAGTATTTTCATATTAATAATTTTATTTTTAGGTTTGCTTACTGATAAAAGAATATTTAAAGATCCAGGTATAAGATTTTTTTTTCAATTACTGACTGTTTTAGGGATTATTTATTTTTATGATCTTCAGATTCTTTCAACCAGAGTCTTATTATTTGATCAATTTCTAGAATATAAATTATTTAATTACATTTTTGTCTGCTTTTGCATTTTAATTGTAATTAATGGGACAAATTTTATTGATGGTTTAAACGGATTAGTATTAGGCTATTATTTAATAGTTTTATCATTTTTACTAATTAATAATTTTCTTACGCTGCCTTTTTATTCAGATGATAAAATAGTATTATTTTTTTATTTACTATTTCTTTTGTATCTTTTTAACTTATTCAATAAGCTATATTTGGGTGATTCTGGATCGTATATTTTAGGTTTAATTTTTAGTTTTATTGTTATTAACTGTTATATGTTAAATCAGTCAGTTTCCCCTTATTACATTATTTTATTACTATGGTATCCATGTTTTGAAAATTTATTTTCAATCTTAAGAAAATTTAGATTTAACAATTCGCCAATATACCCAGATCAAAATCATTTTCATCAATTATTGTTTTTTTTTATTAAAAAAAATATTAACGGAAGTAATTTATTAATTAATAATCTCTCCTCTTTATTAATTAATATTTTTAATTTGATAACTTTAATGATTGGTTCAATGGATATTTATAGTACCAAGTTACAGCTTGTTTTGATTTTATGTAATATTTTAATTTACGTTCTGATGTATATAAAACTATTTAATTACAGATATAAAAATATATTTTAAACAATAAAATAAGATTTTTAATCAAATTTATATTGATAAGTGAATTCTAGAATTTTAACTATTTTCATTTCTATTTTCTTCAGAACTTATCATGATAGAAAAATTTATCCAAAATAATGTAGCGCCATAAGTTGTAAAAAAACTACCACTAGGAATAAATGGAAGAACAGATGCCATAATAAATAGCATCGAAGACAACTGGTATAGATTAAACCTTATTATTAGCGATTTAATATTAGTTATAAAAATAAAAATAAAAAAAATAATAAACACTGAGTAACCGAAGAGGCCAGTTTCGGATAGAAATTCCCAATGTAATTGATGTGGGTGTGTTGCCCATCTAGCCTTTGTTTCAGGAAAATTATTATCCTCATACATTTCTTTACCACTTTCATTTCGATAATTTTTTAAACCTACCCCAAATAGCTTATTATTTTTAAAGATTTTTTTAGCGGTTTCATAATGTGCTCCATATTGTGAATTTTGAATGTAGGTTTTGTAATTTGTCTCATTTATTGGTTGAATAAATTGATTCCAAAATCTAAGTTTATATTTTTCATTAAAATAAATTATTAAAAAAAAAGTCATTATAAAAAAAATTAATACAATTAATTTTTTAATTAATAATTTTCTTTCAAATAAAAATAAGAATATAGTTGCTATTATTAAAATTCTTAAAAAATTAGCTCGTTCTCCAATTAAAAAACTTATAATTATAAATAAAAAAAATATTAGATATATAAAGATATTTTTTTTTGATAAATTAGTGTGAAAGGTAGTTAATGCAATTAGTATAAAAGCTGCATAAAAATGTCCAATTTTTAATTCTGTATTTAAAAATCCGGCTAGTCGTCCTGGCATATAGGAAACATAGCCCAAAGTATTAAATCCAAAAGTACTTTCAAAAAGTAAATCGAATGTAGTGATAATGAATATTGTTGTCCAAATTACAAATATCAATTTTAGATACTTTGAACCTTTAAGATTTAAAAAAAATTTAATAGCAAATATTAATATTATAAATCTAAAGAATCCAAGGGCTCTCTCTAAACTATTTATTTTATCGATGCTAAAACATGCATTTAATATTAACGAGGCCCAAAAAATATTTAATGCATAAAAATATTTATTATTTAAGAAATTAAACTTTTTTTCTTTAAAAATTATAAATAGGAATAGTAAATTAATAATTATAATTATAGAATTTAGTATCGCCGATCCGCTAAGCAAAGCTAAAGGTAATAAGGAAATTAAGATTATTCCAAAAATGTTAAATTTGGTCTCTTTCTCGAAAATTAGTGAAAAATTTCTCATTTTTTAATAAAATATAGATAGAGCATATATTTCAAAATTAAGAAGCCATCTTTAAGGGCATTGACCTTTTTTTTTCCTCCAAATCTACTTCTTTCAAAGCTATTGGAGTTTAAAATTTTCATTTTAGATCTATTTGCTAGAATAGGTAATTCAACACAAAAACGAAAATCTTTTTGATCGCAATTTAATGATTTAAAACTTTTCGTTCTGCCAAGAACGAATGTGTATAGTATGTCAGTCAAAGGAAGATTAAATAAAATTTTTCCAATTTTAGTAAAAAGAAAATTACCAAAAGAAGTTACAAATGTATCGTCATCGCTACCACAATTCTTCTGATAACGTGATCCAAAAACAAAATCACCTTGATGAGTAGTTAGTATATTAAGCATGACAAAAATCTCGTTAGGGTCAAATGATCCATCCGCATTAAATATGCAAAAATATTCAGTATCTACACTGTTAATACCAGTAATAAGTGCATCTCCATATCCTAAATTTTTTTGATGAATAATTTCGCAGTTATAACCAACAGTGGATTGGATCGTATCCGTATCATTTGATTGTAGAACAATTTTCACTAAACAATCTAAATTTTTTATTTCATTAAGAACAAATGGCAGAGATTCTTTTTCATATTTTGCTGGTATTACCAGTGTTAAATTTTTCATTATTTAATAATATTTATTATTAAAAAAGATAAGTTAAAAATATAGAATATAGTTAAATTTTTATTTTTAATAATTTTTTTTATATCTAAATTTAATTTGTAGATTGTTAATATAAGAATAAAAATTAATGGATCATAGTATTTATGATATATAGTTAATTGAGGATTACTTAAAATTAAAATAATAAAAATTACAAAATTATCAGTGTTAGATAAAAAAATACTTAATAAATATATTAAGGAAATAAGACATAATAGATAAAACAGTTGGTTATTTCCAAACAAAGCATTTGATAAATGATAAAAAATACCGCCACCTGTATACTCAATTTTGTAATTAAAGTAATTTATGCAGATAGTTGTAATAATTAAAGAAGTGATTATTAAATCTAATTTTTTAATATTAATCTTAAGTGTTTGGGTAATAAGAAAAGGTATTAAATAAAAAAATATTATAGATGAAATAATAAGGATTTTATTCGATAGGTTAAAAACAGTTTTAAAATCTTCATTTCCACCAGGTATTGCACTTTTAAAAAAAAAAATACTTTCTAATAAAAAAATATAAATAAAAGCTGGAAGAGATAGTGTGATATTTAATATGGCCAAGATAAAAATTTCTTTTTTGAATAAGAAGTATTTAAAAAATTTAAAAAAATAAAAAAAAGCAAATAAAGCAAAGTTTGGACTAAAATAAGCAGATATAGCGCACCAAAATGTGCATTTGATTGCATTATTAATTTTTTTATCATCTTCAAATTTTAAAAAATAATAAATACTTATCAAAAAAATAATTAATCCATAAATTCTACTATCGGGCCAAACGCTCAAACTTCTGAATATTGGAGAGAGAAATACTAACCCTGCAACTAACAATAATTTATAACTATCAATTTTTTTGAATTTTTCTTTAAGAACTAACCAGAATAATATCGGCAGCAATAAACATATATGCAAGTTAACAAGTCTAATGAATATATCATTTAAATTAATTTTTTCGAAAAAAGATAAAAATATAATTAATACAGGGGAATGTCTTGTGGAATATTTATCAAAGGAAAAAAAAGTTTTGTAAAAGTTTCCTGCAAAATCCTGAGAAATTTTTTTTTGGTTTAGATAATCTAAATATGCACCACCTGTTGAGTTCTCATTAAAGAAAAATCCAATTAGAAGAGAAATATATAGTATGAAGACAAAAGTTATTTCTAGTTTATTTTTATTATAATTTGTTAAAATATTATTCATGTAATATAAATCTTAACGATTATTTATTTAAATTAAAGCTTATAACATCAATAATAAATTTTATGTCAGACAACGTATTTATTGTATTTGTATTTTATTGTTTAATATTATTTTCAGTTATAGGACTTGGACAGTTATTTTCTTTAATTTTTTATAAAGATGCTAATTATTTTAACTTTGGGTATTTAGGACTTTTTAGTTGTCTTTTATTGATACTGTATTCATATATAACAAATTTTTTTATTCCACATGGTTTGTATCATAATTTTATTTTAATCTTAATTGGATTAATCTTATTTATATATTTCAATTTTAAAGCAGCAATATTTAAAAATTTACAATTTAATTTATTATTAATTTATTTCATAATACTTTTTATTTCTTTTTTAGTTTTTAAGACGCATGAAGATTTTCCTTATTACCATTTTCCTTATACTCATTATTTAACACAAAATTCTTTAATAATCGGTTTAGGTAATTACGACCTTGGTTTTAGGACGCCATCGTCAATATTTTATTTAGGTTCTCTTTTTTATTTGCCGATAATTAAATTTTATATGTTTCTTTTACCAGCCGTATTATTTATGGGTTTTACTAATTTTATATTTCTCAATAAAATTTATCAAAATTTTAAAATTAAAAAAATTAATTTTTTAACTTATTTTTCCTTATTATCATTTGTATTTATTAATATTTTTTTTTATAGAATTGCAGCACATGGAACAGATAGATCAGCGCAGATTTTAGTTTTTGTTTTAGTTTTAGAAATACTTGACTTTATTAATTACTCTTCAAATTTAAAAAATGATCTTTCTAAAAGAATTTTTAAAATATTTTTATTAATTGCTTTAATTATTTCATTAAAAGCTTTCTATATATTATATTTAGGTTTTCTAATTCCAGTAATTTATTACTTTTATAAAAAAAGCCTATTAAAAAATTTTTTTAAGTATTTTTTTTTAAATAAAGGAACTTTTTTATTAGCATTAACTATTTTAATAGTTTTATTTAAAAACTTCTTAATTACCGGATGCTATTTATATCCTTTAAAATTTACGTGTTTTGATAATTTTGTCTGGTCTTTGAGCGACGAAGAAGTATATCGATTGTATAATCATTATCAGCTTTGGTCTAAAGGAGGTATGACACCTAATTATATCACAGACAATCCGGATACATATATTAAGGGTTTTAATTGGGTTAAAGGTTGGATTGACATCTATTTTTTTACGAAAGTTACTGATTTTTTATCAGGCCTTGCTTTAATTTTTATAGTTGTAAGTATTATTTTTTATTCAAAATTTAAAATAAATGCTGCTCCAAAAAAAAAAGTTTTTTTTATTTTATTATTATTATTATTATTATTATTTGAATGGTTCTATCATCATCCAGATTTACGTTACGGTGGATATTGTATTGTTGCAGCTATTTGTTTTATTATTTTTTCTATAAAACTTAGCTTTTATAAAATTAATTTAAAAAAATTATATAAAAAATTTATTTTTTTAATAATTTTAAGTTTAATTATTTTTTTTGTAAGAAATTTTTTTAGAATCATAGAAGAAGTCAAAAAGTATAATTATCAACCATTAAAACATTCCGGATTTATGTTTTCAGAAAAGCATTATTTAAGAGTTGATAAAAGATTTAATGATCTGATAGAAAATTATAAAAAATGTAATCTTAGAAGCCCAGACTGTGATTTAATTTTAAGAAAAAAATTAAGTTACAGATATTACAAATATATTCTTTTAAAATAATGAGGATATATACCGTCACTCTTATAATAAGTTTTTTTGATTTTTTTCATAAATTAAAAATTAAGAATTTTTTAAAAAAAAAAATAAAAAAATTTAATATACTTTTTGATATTGGAGCTCATCAGGGTGAATCAATTATTTTTTTTTTAAAAAATTTTAAAGTTAAGACAATTTATTCATTTGAACCTAGTCCTACTAGTTTCAAAATACTAGCTAAAAATTCCTTTTTATTAAAAAAAAGATTTATAAATAGTAGAATAATTATTGAGAATGTTGCGCTTAGTAATATATGTGGCTCAAATACTCTAAAGCTATTTAAAGATAGTTCTTCATCAACTTTAAATAAAATCAATAACAATTCATTATATTATAAAAGAAAAAAAAAAATTTTATATTCAAAACATGATAAAAAATTTATTAAAAAAATAAATGTAAAAATTATTACTTTACAAAGTTATTTGAAAAAAAAAAAAATTAAAAGAATTGATTTCCTAAAAATTGACACAGAGGGTCACGAATATAAAGTTATTTTAGGTCTAAAAAATTTTATATCAAAAGTTAAGTTAATAATGTTCGAGCATCATTATGACGATATGATTATTAAAGATTATAACTTTAGCAAAATTAATGATTTGCTTATCAAGAATAAATTTAGAAAAATTTTTAAGATAAAAATGCCATTAAGAAAGACATTTGAATATATTTATGAAAATACCAGAAAATAAAAAAGTTTCCGTTCTTATTGTAAATTACAATAATTCTATTTATTTGGAAAGATGTATTAGATCTGTAAAATGTCAAAATTATAAAAATATCGAGATTATTGTTGTTGATGATTATTCAACCGATAATTCTTTAGAAATTTTAAAAAAAGAGAAAAAAATTAATTTAATTAAAAATAAAAAAAAAAATAATATCGGCGCTTATGATCAAATGAATGCCTATAGACTTGCTTTTTTAAAAGCAAAAAGTGATCTAATTTTTTTTTTAGATAGTGACGATTTTTTTAAAAGAGAAAAAATAAATTGGTTGTTAAAAATAATAAATTCAAACCAAAGCGTATCACAAGTATATTTTGACTTACCTATATTTTATTTTAATAGCAAAAATTATCTTAAAAAAGGATTTTTTCAAAAAAAATTTATTTTATCACCTTGGCCAAAATTCTCACCTCAAAGCTGTATTTGTATACGAAAAGAATATTTAAATAAGATTTATAAAATTATTTCAATTAAAAGATTCCCTCACATTTGGATGGATTTTAGAATTGCAATTTATACCTACCTTAAGTTTGGTTCTATTAATATTGTAAAAAAGTATTTAACTTTTTATCAACAAAGCCAATTTCAAGTTTCTAGTAAATATAAAATTTTATCAAAAGAATGGTGGGAAAGACGGCTTCAGGCCCATGAGTACTTTAACTTTGTTTGTAAAAAATTAAATAAAAAAAAGTTTTATACATTAGATTTCTTTATAACAATTTTTATTAATAAATTATTAAGAGTAATATGGAAAACATATTAATTGTTGGAAAAAAAAGCTTTTTGGCGAAATCTATATTTAATTTTCTTAAAAAAAAAAAAATTAAAACTACTTTAAAATCATTCGAGGAAGTATTAACTAAAAATATTACTGGCTATACACATATTATAAATGGATCTATTAATAGAAATTATTGTCTAAACAAGTATAAAAAAATCAATGATTTTGACCTACGAGTAGCAAAAAAAATAACTAATTGTAAAACGAAGTATATATTTTTTTCTTCACGTAAAGTTTACAAAAATAAATTAAATATATTAGAAAGTGATTATTTAAGTCCTATCTGTAACTATTCAAGAAATAAATTAAAAACAGAAAGTGAGCTTTTAAAAATTTTAGACTCAAGAGTTATAATATTAAGAATAAGTAACATTTTAGGACTTAAAAAAAAAAGAAGAAAAAGTAGAAATGTTCATTCATTATTTTTGGATAATTTTTTTAATTATCAATTAACAAACACAAAAATTTTATTTAAAGATAGTTTTAAAGATTTTATTACCATCAATCAATTTAATAAAATTATATATTTGCTCATTAAGTCCAATATTGAAGGAATATTTAACGTATCTTTGGGAAAAAAAATATATTTATCAGAGATAATTTTTTGGCTAAAAAAATTAAATAGAAATGTATTTATAAAAAAGAAGATAGATTTGAAATCTTCCTTTACTCTAAATAATAAAAAATTACTTTCAAAAATATCAATTAAATTATTTAAAAAAGATGTTAGGAAATATTGTTTAAATTTACATAAACAATGTAGATAATTTTTTTTATGAATAAAAAGATATTAATTTATTTAATTCTAATTTTTTTTCCTTTTTTTCTTCTTTTGCCCCATACTTTAAATTTTTTAACTATGGGTAACGATTTTGAATTATTATATTATTCCTATAAAAAGTATATTTTTGAGTCTATTTCAGAAGGTGTTTTTCCACTTTGGTCTCCTTCGGAAGGTGCAGGTTTTCCAATAGTATTTAATCCATTTGCTCAAATATTTTACATCCCCAGTTGGATTAATTTTTTTTTTTTTAAATTATTTGGGGAGCTAACTAGATATCAATTTTTATTATATACAATTTTTGGTATTTCAATTTTTAATATTGGGCAATTTTTATGGCTGAAAGAGTTAAAAATTAATTATTTTATTTCTTTTTATTCTACTTTAATAATTTCTTGTTCATTAAAATTGAATGAAATTCTAAGATTTACAAATGCTATACATACTGCTTGTTGGTTTCCGTGGTTATTATTAGGCATTACCTTAGCAACTAAAAAAACTAAAAAAAAAACTGGATTTTTTATATTATTTTTTTCTACATTTAATATTTTAACTGCTGGATATCCTTATTATATTTTTTTTGCTTTTTTACTTTCAGGTTTTTATTTTATTTTTATATTATTAAATAAAAATTTTATTCAAAAAATTTCAAAAAATATTAAAAATTTTAATAGATTATATTTTTCTTTATTATGCATTACTCCAGTTATTGTAGCTTTTTCATTAAGTTTTCCCTGGTTATTTGGAATATTTAAAACTTTATTTTATATGAGTAGAGCAAATTCTAATTGGGATTTTGCAACAGAACATACATTTACTTTTATAGATATTTTAGGTTCTCTATTTTTCCCTCCAGCTTCAAGTACCGAAGGTAGATTTTACATTGGAGGCGTAATTACTTTTGCAATTCTTCTGATGATTATTATTAAAATATTTAATTTAAGAAAAGAAAATAAATTTTTTTTTATATTTTCAATATATTTTGTCACTGTTTTAAGTTTATCTATGGGTAAGGACTCTGTAATTTTTAATTTTTTTTGGGAATTATTTCCTGCAGCACAATATATTAGAACTTGGCCAAGAATTACTATAATTTTAATTCCATTTTTAGGACTTTTGATCGCTATTACAATAAATTTTTTTAAAAATTTAGGCACACTCAAGTTAGTAAATAATAATTATTTTAAATATTTTTATTTATTATGTTTTGTTATAACTTTTATACACATTTATTTTTTATTTAATCCACAGTATGATTGGTATTGGGTTACCTGGCATAAAAAAAGATTCTATGAAGCATCTAATTTATTATTTTTTCCACTAAATAAAATTTTATTATTTTATGAAAGTATTATTTATTTCTTTTTTTCTATTTTAGCTTTTTTATTTTTTTTTATTTTTTTAAAAAAGAAATATCATAATAAATTTAATATTAATTTTTTTTGTTTTTTTATTCTTTTTTTTACTTTTCTTGAGTTATTTTTATTTAATAATTTACAGTGGGCCTTGCCTAAGGGATTTTATCCTAATGAAAGTAGCGTTCTTGGTTTTAAAAATAATTTAATAAATAGTTTTAAAAAACCAAGATTATCTAATGAAGTGAAAGGTTTCAAGTATTTTAGAGATCAAAGAAGACAAAACATAAACTTTCCAGAAGACTGGTCGTTTTCTGGACATCTAAAGATTTATAGTAATTATTTTGTTTTAGATAATGGTAATTTTAAAAACTCTATTGATGAACAAACAAAAAATAATGTATCATATTTCTATGGTTTAGACTCAAGTGCAAGAAGATTTTTTTTTACAGAGTTCAAAGATTTTGAGTCGATCAACACCTTTATTGAGAATTCTATAAGTTATGAAAAAAATTCTAATTTTAAAATAAATTACTTAAATAAATATTATGATGGTAACAATCTAAAAATTATTGTAGATACTCAAAAGGGAGGGTGGCTAAGTTTTATTGATAACTGGCACCCCAATTGGAAAGTAATAATAAATAATAAACCACATCGTATTTATATGCTTTTTAATGCATATAAGGTGGTTTATATAACTCCTGGAACTTCAATTGTGGAATTTAAATTCCAAATATTCGAATGAAAAAAGTTGCTTTAATTTTTGGTGTTACAGGTCAGGATGGCTCCTATCTTGCTGATTTTTTATTAAAAAAAAATTATATAGTTCACGGTGTAATTAGAAGATCTTCCTCTTTTAACACCGTCAGGATTGATCATCTTTATCAAGATCCTCATGAAAAAAATAAAAAATTTATTTTACATTATGGCGATGTTACAGACACTTTATCGGTTTCATCAATTATTAAAAAAACCAAACCGCATGAAATATATAATTTAGCGGCTCAATCACATGTCGCAGTTTCATTTGAGGTTCCAGAATATACTGCAAATGCGGACGCTCTAGGCACGCTAAGAATATTGGAGGCTATAAGATTTCATAGGTTAAATAAGTATACAAAATTTTATCAGGCTGGAACTTCAGAAATGTTTGGAAAAACTGCAAAAGTTCCACAAAATGAAAAAACTGCTTTTTATCCGAGAAGTCCTTACGGTGTTGCAAAACTTTATGCTCATTGGATAACTGTAAATTACAGAGAAGCTTATGAAATATTTGCTTGTAACGGAATATTATTCAATCATGAAAGTCCTGTAAGGGGCGAAACTTTTGTTACAAAAAAAATTGTTAAAGCATTATGTAAAATAAAATTTGGATTACAAAAAAAATTATTTTTAGGAAATCTTTATGCTAAAAGAGATTGGGGTCATGCAAAAGAATATGTTGAAGCTATGTGGAAGATGTTACAACAAAAAAGACCGGATGATTATGTTATTTCAACTAATAGGCAATACACTATTAAAGATTTTATTAATAAAACTGCTAAAATATTAAATTTTAAAATAAAATGGGTAGGTAAGGGGATTAATGAAAGAGCATACGATGACAGAGGAAACATTGTTATAAGTTGTGATAAAAATTATTTTCGTCCACTAGAAGTTGAAAATCTTTTAGGAAATTCTAGCAAAGCAAAAAAAATTTTAAAATGGACCCCAAAAATTAAAATTGATGCTTTAATAAAAGATATGGTCAGTTATGAAATGTTAAATATAAAAAATAATAATAATGATAAAAAAAAATGATCCAATATTTCTTGCTGGGCACAATGGTCTGATTGGATCTGCTATATATAGAAGATTAATTTTTCATGGATATAAAAATGTAATTACTATTAGTAAAAAGAATCTTGATTTAAAAAACCAAGCAAAAGTTTTTAATTTCTTAAAAAAGAATTATTTTAAGATAGTTATAGTGGCAGCGGCAAAAGTAGGAGGAATTTTTGCTAATATGACAAATAGAGCTGACTTCATTTATGACAATCTTTCAATTCAAAATAATTTAATACATGGGGCTTTTAAAAATAATATTAAAAATTTAATATTTTTGGGATCGAGTTGTATTTATCCAAAAGAATCTAAACAACCATTAAAAGAAAATTATTTGTTATCAGGAAAATTAGAGGATACTAATGAGTCTTATGCTATTGCTAAAATTGCAGGAATTATTATGTGTAAAAGTTATAATATTCAATATAAGACAAATTACAAATGCTTGATGCCTTGCAATGCTTATGGTCCAGGAGATAACTACAATATAAAAAACTCCCATTTCTTTGCTTCGTTTATTAAAAAGATTATTGACGCCAAAAGAAAAAAAAAAAAACAAATTATTATTTGGGGCTCAGGTAAGCCACTGAGAGAGATTATTTTTAGCGAAGACGTCGCTGATGCTTGTATATTTTTTATGAATAAAAAAACTAAAGAGACACTAATTAATATAGGTTCTGGTTATGAAAGAACTATTTATGAATTTGCAAAATTTATAGCAAATTATTTTAAAGTTAATGTTAATTTTAAATTTGATAACTCAATACCAGACGGAACTCCTAGAAAAGTTTTAGATAATAGTGTTGCAAGAAAATATGGATGGTTTCCAAAGATTGATTTAGAAACCGGTTTACTATTGACTTACAAAGATTTTATTAAGCGACAAAAATAATTTTCAAGTAATTATATAATATATAAAGAGTTGTTGTGAGCAAAATTTTTAAAAATAAAAAAATTTACGCAGTAGTTATTTCATATAATAGTTTTCCAGTTTTAGACAAATTATATAAAAGAATTAATAAAGATATTTTTGATAAAATTTATTTTCTTGATGATAACTCAACAGATGGATCTGTTGAGAAAGCAAGAAAATATGATTGGAAGGTTATTAAAAATAAAAAAAATTTGGGACACGGTGGTAATTTAAAAAAAGGATTAAGAATTGCATTTAAAGAAGGGGCTGATTATGTAGTCGAAATACATGCTGATAATCAGTATGATCCAAATTCAGTTTATAAAGCAAAAAAATTTATCTACAGTAATTATGATTTAATTATTGGTTCAAGATTTGTTAATAAAAATCCCTGGATTAAAGATGGTATGCCTTTTATGAGATATATAACTAACAAATTATTGACCTCCATTACAAATTTTTTTTTAAATAAAAAACTATCCGAATTTCACACAGGTTATAAAATTTTTAGTAGGAAATTCTATAATTTATTACCGTTAAAATATAATTCAAATAATTATTTATTTTCATTTGAGATTATATTGCAAGCAGCCTTTTTTAATTTAAAATATGATGAGATTAGTATCGTGTCTACATATGAAGGCTACCATACTTCTTGTAACTATTTTAATGGATTTATTTATATTATAGGAAATTTCAAAGTTATGATATTTTTTTTATTAGCAAGATTTTCATATATTAAAATTAATATTTTTCAAAAATTAAAAAATGGATAAATTTTTTTTAGACTTAGGAACACAACCTTTGGCAAATAACTTTCAAAAAAATTTAAAAAGTCAAAGCCAAAGATTTTATAAGCTTAAAGTTATTTATAATACTCATAATTTTTTTGTAAAAATTCATAAAAGAATATCAAAAAAAATTATGTTTAATAGTAAATATCCTTATAGATCCTCTTTATCAAAAACATTTTTACAAAATCAAAAAAAATTATCAAAAAAAATAAAAATTTTTTTTAAACCAAAAAAAATCTTAGAAATAGGAAGTAATGATGGAAGTTTCATTAAAAATTTTTCTACTAAGAAAGCAATTTGCGTTGAACCTTGTAAAAATTTGGCGAAAATTACCACAAACAAAGGTTACAAAACTTATAGCAATTATTGGGATACGAAATTAGCTGAAAAAATAAAAACAGATTTTGGCAAAGTAGACATAGTTTATTCTGCAAATACTATCACTCATATTTCTAATTTAAAAAATGTATTCGAAGCAATAAAGAAACTATTAAACCCTAATGGGGTCATAATTATTGAAGATCCATCGCTTTTGGAATGCATAAAATATAACTCTTATGATCAGTTTTATAATGAACATATATATATTTTTTCTTTGTTATCTTTAAATAAATTCCTTGATTCAATTGATCTTTGTATTTTTGATGTAGAAAATATTAAAACACACGGAGGATCTTTGAGATACTATGTAAAATTTAAAAAAAATGCTAATTTTATAAGAACAAAAAATTATTTTAACCAATTAAAAAATGAAAAAAAGTTTGGATTAAATAAATTATCTACATATTTAAAATTTTCTAATCGTATCTTAAAATCTAAAAAAAAATTAATTAGTATTTTAGAAAGTATTAATAATAAAGGGGAGACAATAATTGGTTATGGAGCAACAGCTAAATCTGTTACAGTTTTAAATTTTTGCAATATTAATAGTAGCTTAATTAAATTTTTTGTAGATACTACTCCAGCAAAAAAGTTTAAGTATATTCCTGGTACAAATATTTTTATAAAGCCCTATTCAAAAAAACTAATTAAAGATGTAAATTATATTTTTTTAGGTGCGTGGAATTTTAAAAAAGAAATATTTAATAAAGAGAAGAATTTTATTAAGCGAAAAGGTAGATTTATTACACATATCCCCTTTCCTAGAATTATATAAATTCTCGTTGCATAAAATAAAATTTTATATATAAAAACTTTGCCTGGTGATTATTGCAAAGGAGTAACACCCGATCCCATTCCGAACTCGGCAGTTAAGCCCTTTAGCGCCAATGGTACTTTGTCTTAAGGCACGGAAGAGTAGGTCGTTGCCAGGCTAATGATTTCTTAAATTTAAATCTAATGAAAAATATAATTGTAGTTACAGGCGGAGCTGGTTTCATTGGATCAAATTTAATAGAGTTATTATTAAAAAAAACTTCAAAAAAAATTATAAGTATAGATAATTATTCTACGGGAAATAAAAATAATCATTTTAAAAGTAAAAGAATTAAATATTTAAAAAATAATACATTAAATTTTAATAGGGTCTTTTATAAAATAAGAAAAAAAATTGATGTAATTTTTCATTTTGGAGAATTTTCTCGAATTGCTCAAAGTTTTAAAGATTATGAAAAGTGTTTTAATACTAATTTAAAAGGGAGTTATGAAGTAATAAACTTTTGTTTAAAAAACAAAATTAAAATTATTTATTCAGCAACTTCAGCTAGTCTCGGAAATAATCAAGATGATCAACATCTATCACCCTATGCTTTCACTAAATCATTTAACATGAATATTTTAGTAAATTTAAATAAATGGTTTGGATTAAATTATGAAATTATCTATTTTTATAATGTTTATGGACCAAGACAGATAAAAAAAACAAACATGTCCGCTGTAGTCGGAATATTTGAAGAGCAATATTTAAATAAAAAAGATTTAACAGTTGTATTACCCGGAAATCAAACAAGAAGATTTACGCATGTTACTGATACCGTTCTGGCATGTTATTACGCATGGAAAAAAAACAAAAATATGCATTATTCTATTTCATCAAACAAATCATACAGCATAAAAGAGATTGCTAATTTATTTTCAAATAATATTAGATATCTAAAGCAAAGGTTAGGTGAGAGGTTTGAGTCTAGGGTATTAAAATCAATAAGAGGAATAAAAATAAAAAATTTAAAAAGTAAAATAGATATTAAGGACTATATAAGAGAATTTGTAAAAAAAAATCATGTAAGTTAACTTTACAAAAGTAAAATTTAATTATACTTAGTGTTTATGAAAGTAGTAAGTTCATTAAAATCTTTAAAAAAAAGAGATATTAATTGTAAAGTTGTTCGAAGACGAGGTAAGCTTTATGTCATTAATAAAAAAAATCCAAAGTTTAAGGCACGTCAAGGTTAGTTTATGGACGTTGATCCACAAAGAAAAACTTGGTCTAATTTTATAAAATTCACCACCTACACTTCCGTAGCAATAGTAGTAGTATTAGTGTTGATGGCTATTTTTTTGCTTTAAGATTGTATCTTAGATTTTAGTTTAGTAACGAGCTTTTAATTTTTTGAATTTTTTGACTCTTCTTGTATTTTCATCTTTTTCTCTTTTCTTTCTCTCAGAAGGTTTTTCAAAGTGACTTTTAATTTTTAGTAAGCGAAATACTCCTTCTCTTTGTAATTTTTTTTTAAGAGCTCTAAGAGCTTGCTCTAGATTGTCATTTTTAACTTCAATTTTAATATTTGCTTACCTCCGAAAAGTGTGCTGAATTAACATTTTGGTGTTATATTGTCTATATTTTTATGAAACTTTTCAAACATAGACCAAAAGAGGGTTATCAAACAAAACCAAGTATAATTAATAGACGAAAAGCAATTTTAACAACGGTTAAATATACCTTTTTTGGTTTAATTGGTCTTAGACTTTTATGGCTTCAGGTATTTCAAAAAAATAAATATTCTGTTTTATCCGATCGCAATCGGTTTAAAGAATGGAAGATTGCAGCAGAACGAGGATTAATTTTAGATCGGTTTAATAATAAGATTGCTGAAAATCGTCAGCTTTATAGAATTGCTCTTATTAAAGGGGATGTTACTGATCTTGATTTTGTCTTAACCACACTTAATAAGTTTTTAAGATTAGATAGTGATGTAATTGAAAAAACCAGGAATGATTTTACAAAACTTAGAAAATTTCAACCTTATGTAATAGGTAAAAATTTAACTTGGTCAGAATTTTCGAAAATAAATAGTAATTTATATATTTTAAATGGTGTCCAGCCCTTCATTTCGATGGAACGCCATTATAATTACCCTTATGAATTTGCACATGTTTTAGGCTACGTGGGAGCTCCAAATGAAAATGATTTACAAAATCAAAAAGATGATTTGTTTAGAACGCCTGGTATAAAAATTGGAAAACTTGGAATTGAGAAAATATTAAATAGAGAATTAATAGGTAGACCTGGCTTTACTCGATTTGAAGTAAATGCTGCAGGACGAGCTGTTAGAACTGTAGAATTTGTAGACGGTGTAAGTGGAAATCCTTTAAAAACTTCCCTTGATTTAGAGCTGCAAAAATTAACTTATCAAAAACTTAGAGGGATTGCAGGATCTGCAGTTGCAATGGATATTAAAACAGGGCAAGTTTTAGCCTGCGTCTCAACCCCATCCTTTGACACTAACAAATTTGCATTTGGGATTACTCAACCTGAGTTTAATGAGTTATTAAAAAATGATAGAAAGCCTTTAGTAAACAAATTTTTATCCGGTCAGTATTCACCAGGTTCAGTAATAAAGCCTATTATAGCTCTGTCAGCTTTAGAGAATAAAATTGTTGATCAAGATTATACACATTTTTGTGGAGGAAAAATTGAGTTATATGGACAAGAATTTTATTGCTGGAAAGATGGAGGGCATGGAAAAGTCAATTTAAGAGATGCAATTAAAAAATCTTGCGATATTTATATTTACGAGATTGCAAGGTTACTGGGAGTTGATCGTATAGCAGAGACAATTAGAAAATTTAATTTCGGTCAGCTAACTTTTAAAGAATTTGATGAAGAAAAAAAAGGTTTAGTTCCCGATACGAAATGGAAAAAAAACGTAGTTGGCAAACCTTGGCTACTAGGTGAAACTTTAATTACAGGAATTGGACAAGGATATATTTTAGCAACCCCCATGCAAATTTGCAAATCAATGGCACAATTTGCAAATGGAGGTTATGAGGTAAATCCAACTTTTTATTTGGATGAAAAATCAAAATTAACTCGAATGGATTTTGAAAATGAAAATATAAAAATAATTAATGACTCTTTAGTTGCCGCAACTAATGAACCTGGAGGAACTGCTTATGGCTCAAGATTAAATGGAAAACTAAAGTTTGCTGGTAAAACTGGTACTTCACAAGTTACAAAATTAAATATTAAAGATAGAGAGGATAATGCAAATCCTAATGTTAGGGAATACAAATATAGGGACCATTCTTTATTTGCAGGTTACGGTCCGGTGGAAGAACCTAAATATGCAGTCGCTGTTGTAGCGGAACACTCTGGTCCAGGTTCAAGAGTTGCAGCGCCTATAGCAAGTAGCATGTTTGATTTTTTATTTAAAAAAAGGATATCTGATGCCTGAAGTTATAAAAGTTTCAAAATTTTTTTTACTCATTGAAAAATTTCAAAAATTAGATCGTGGTTTAATTTATATGATTTTATTATTGGGATTTATTAGTATTTTATCCCTTTATTCAATTGATAAAGGACAGGGGAGTATTTATTTAAAACATTTAGTAAGATTTGCATTCGCGTTTTTAATTTTAATAATAGTTGCTTTTAAACATATAAATTTTTGGTATCGCTATGCATATCATTTATATTTTTTTATATTATTTCTATTAATAATATTAAAATTTGTAGGGGTGACTGCCAAAGGAGCTCAGCGCTGGTTAGATTTTGGTTTTTTTCATGTACAACCTTCAGAAATTGCTAAACTTGCAATTATATTAGTGCTTGCAAAATTTTATAATGCAGTGAAAGTTGAAAATACTAACAAGTTATTTTCTTTACTTGTGGCGACTATTTTAATTATAATTCCATTTTTACTAGTATTAAGACAGCCTGATTTAGGTACTGCGGTGCTTATACTTGGTGCTGCATTGGGAACTTTATGGATTGTGGGTTTAGATAGAAAAATTTTTATCTCTGGTTTTATCGTAGTACTTTTATGTCTTCCTTTTATTTTTGCAAATTTAAAACCATATCAGAAACAACGTGTTGTTAATTTTTTTAACACCGAAAGAGATCCGTTAGGAACAAATTACCAGGTTATTCAATCTAAAATTGGAATAGGATCGGGTGGTATATTTGGTAAAGGTTATATGAAAGGTTCACAAAGCTCTCTAGACTTTGTTCCAGAAAACCATACAGACTTTGTTTTTTCACATTTTTCTGAAGAATTTGGTCTGATTGGCTCTTTATTGTTATTGTGGTTATTTTTCTCAATTATTAAAAAAATAACTTTTATTGGTGATCAAAGTAAAAATAATTTTTCAAAAATATTTTGCTATGCTTTTGCCTTTAACTTTTTCCTCTATATTGCAATCAATCTTGGAATGGTCACAGGTCTATTGCCAGTTGTAGGAGTGCCTTTACCTATTTTATCTTATGGAGGTACTGCAATGCTTACAAATATGATTGGATTTGGAATAGTTTTAAGTGCAAAATTATATAACGAAGATTTTATTTAAAATTTTATGGAATTTTATTTAGCAAAAATTGCTAATTATTTATTAGAGCCATTATATATTTTATCATTTTTTTTATTAATTTTAATTTTCCTTCTTCTTTTTACAAATTTTAAAAAACCGACCTTTTTTTTTGCAAAGCTTTTATTAATCTTATTTTTATTTTTTGGTTACACTCCTTTAAGTAATTTTTTGCTTAATAAAATTGAAGATTTTATAAAACCATCTAAATATCCAGTTCAGCAATTAAAAGGAGTTGTGGTTCTCGGAGGAAGTTTTAATTCTGGACTTCAATCAAAAGAAAGAAATGAAGTACTTTTAAATTCTTCTGCAGAAAGACTAACAAAGGTATTAGAAATTTATAATAAAAATCCAAAAATTTTAATTTTATTTTCAGGATTTTCTGGAGAATTAAAACCCCAAGGCTGGAGCGAGTCTGATATGGCAAAAAAGTTTTTTTTAGAGCAGGGGGTTAGATCAGAAAACTTAATGTTTGAAAATAAATCTAGAAACACTTTTGAAAACATCAGTTATTCTAAAGATATTATTAAGAATAATAAAGGTACTTGGGGTCTAATTACTTCAGCAAGTCATATGCCAAGATCTTATTTTGGATTTAAAAAACAAGGGTTAATTTTGGAACCAATTAT
>Ga0315899_10000475_pt1 | contig 48093 bp, 54 predicted proteins | sample LakEriMetagenome_2_FD_203518 | JGI IMG/M metagenome (GOLD analysis project Ga0315899, IMG submission 203518) | Freshwater fungal communities from buoy surface, Lake Erie, Ohio, United States - Buoy 4 MA112 | ecosystem: Environmental > Aquatic > Freshwater > Lake | place: USA: Lake Erie, Ohio...
CGATGTTTTACCTAAAGAATTGCGGTTTCTTTAACGAACCGGTGAAACCAGGATCTGCATTTACGCGTGACTCAAGCGGCGAGAAATCACCCGGTATCGATCTCGGATCTCTACCGGGTGAATAACCAAAGAACCCAAGCTTAGTCTAGATTCACAACCTCGCCTCCGTTGCGTGAGAAAAGAGCAAGCCAAGTCTCTTTTGGCAAATCAAGCTTCACATTGGTGACAAATCCATCGAACAATGCGATAACCGTCTTGCCGTTGTAGTTGCGAAGCTTGGCGGTCGGGTTGGATTCGTCAAATGGATACTCTTCGGGGCTGGTCCATGGAACGGCGTGCTCTCGTTTGAGTTCGACGAATGCAATGGTGTTGCTAGTGCCATCGGTGATGTTTCGGAGACGGATCGGTTCCTCTTGTCCAAACACCGTTTTCTTACCAACTGGCACGGCGTATGTCGTGTGATACGGTTTTAGTTCAACCGTTTCGTTCATGTCAGCAATGGGGCTGTAAATCGTAGGCATCTTGGGGAGCAGCTTAATGTTGTGCGGACTATCCCATGCTTCATCGAGCTTAAACTCCTGATAAAGTTCTGTGAATCCGATAAACGGTAGGATATGAACTCGCCAACTTAGACCACTTTTCGCTTTGGTCTTGGCCATATTTGCGTAAGTAGGAATGATCTCATATGCACTTTCATAATTGTGCAAGCCTAATGCGAATTGCATCAAACGATTCGAGGTTGTGCTCGCCGAGATGGGAGTCATGATGGAGCTTGCCACCATGGCTCCAAATTGAAGAAGGGTTTGATTGTTTTCATCGTCGGTTAGTGATACCACAACTCGATCGCCCGCTCGTTCGGGTTTGATCATTCCGATGAGCACCGTAAGAGCAAAAGACGATTCTTTGTCTGGAACCGATTTGCTCACGATAGATCTTAGGAGCTTGGGCAAATTCTTAGTAAAGGTTTTAGCGCTTTCCTCGGAACCGGATTGGATGACGATTTGAGCCGTTGCCTTTTTGGTGTCCACTCCTATAGAAATCCATTTAGCCCCGTCGAGCAACCAATCTGCTGAACCACCACCGAGTGCTTCGGGTAGTTCGGGTTTGATTTCATCGAACGTTTTAAGCACATAATCAGGCAGGAGCATGGCACATTGAACAGGAAACTCTTTCGTTGCTTCTAAGGCTGCCTGCCACTTAGCAGCTTGCTCGGCCGACATCGCAACCGCACCGCTTGGTGACTCAAGTTCCAGATTGGTCCCGATGTCTAGTTTTGTTACTTCTGAAGTGGATCGATCTGCGACAGCAATCTCAGGTGCCAAGTATTTTGCGATCTTTTCAAAATCGGCCGAGAGAACATTTTTAGGAGCAGCGGCACGGAAGAGAATTGCATTGGTATGAGGCATATCGAGCGACATGAAAACCGTCTGACCTTTGGTTAGCTCGCGAAATGACGTGACATTGCGTTGCGACATTTCGACCAAGGTCGCGATGGGTTTATCTTTTTGCTCAGCGCCTATCTGTTTGATCGATTCCGGAATAGCCAACTGGCTGGAGTCAACTTTTAACAAAAGCATAGAGGAGGAATTGATAGACTGTTGGGCTAAACCTGGACGCTCTTGGCCGACGCAACTCGCCGCGCTGCCCAGAGTTATGGCGGCTGAGAAAAGATGACGGAGATACAATTTTTTTCGATCCATAGTAGTAAGTGCTTTCTTCATTTTTGGTCTTCTTAAAAAGGTTGATAGGTTTTTCGACAAATCCCATACATCACGGATTAGGGGACTTGGTACGTAATTCGAATTGATATTGCAAACCAGGGTTGGCTGCACCTTTTAATGTCGCACCCGATGCGTGCATTACGTATTCAAACGGACCGTTAGTAAGCGGATCGTATGGTGCAGGCAGTTCGAGTTCCTTAAGTGTGGCCGGGAGTTTGTTTTCATGAGTCGCTAAGTGGTGTCGAATCGACTCGATGGTTTGCCAAAGTGCGAGTTGCTGCTGTGTTCTTAGCGACGCCGATTGAGCCGCTTGAACTGCGGGCAAAAACAAAGATGTGGGTAGCGTTATCAGCCCGTATTTCGTAATCATTTTGCCGATTCCAGTGGAAGTGACATTCGACGTTTGGCGAGCATGGACGGGTAGAAAGCTGTACTTGAATTCTTCATCGCGATAGCGTTCATAAAATCGACGCATGGCAAGAAAGAAAATTTGCGTGTTTGGCAGTTTATCCAGTTTGTCGCTGCTCATGCCTTCAATGTCAACCAAATACTCGCGAGCTTTCAGAACGTTCGATCCAATTGCAATCGTTATTCCAGCTTTCCCTAACGTCTTTAGTTCGTCGAATGGTGCCCCAACCCCCTGGATGCTATCTGCAAAACGATCGATGAATTCACTCCAGTATCCATCCGGCTTTGGAGTATCGTCTACCTCTCGTAACGCTTTCACCTGCTCGAATAGAAACTCCCGCTCGTAAGCGAGGGACTGGTCAAGATTGATCAGTGGATTAGGCAATTGAGCTATTGCCCAATACAGGTTCGGTGCATCAGGATGCTCGGAAAGATAGTACGCTTGCTGCAAACCGATGTTTGCACACGCGGTCCCAACGAGATTCGACACCAGGAAGGGCTCTTGGCAAAAGTGCGGCCCCATGGAGATCATTTGCCCTAGAATTTTGACGGCGTCATCAGTTCGATTTTCTGCCATTGCTACTAAGAATCGCAGCGATTGCATACGAGCTAATTCTCGCATCGTCTGAACCTCTGGCAACAAGTAGCCAACAGGATTGTCAACGGTCCTTATCTGGCGATCAAAATCGCAGTACAATCTCGCGGCCGCTTCTTCGAGAAAAAGAGGCTGGAACGACGTGTAGACCAGATACTCTTTAACCTTCTCAAGAGGCAAATCTTTCAACTCGGTATCCATCCAAACATAAGGTTCGTAGTCTCCGTTACCTTCTGTAGCTGCTCTAGAATCATCTTCGAATTTTCGCTTGGCCTGCATTGCGGCTTGCTGTTCGAAGAACCCACCTGCCTTGAGATAGTAGATCGCGGCATTACCTGGTTTGGCATTGAAGGGATCGGGAATGAATCGAACGGAAAGGGCCGGCTTATGCTCTGCTTTCGGTGCTAGCGTAACAGTCCGTCGCGCTGTCGTAATCGCCCCCCGACTATATTCCCACGCACCCTCGCGGGTTACAACCTCGTCGGAAGAAGTGGCGGTTGCAGAGGGGGCGGTCAACTCTTGGGCGTGGCTGAAACACGGGCAAGCCGCGATCAGCATCGCAGCCAAGATGCTACGTTTCAAAAGTTTTGATGCGAATAATTTCTTTTTCATATAGGATCTCCGGTTGAGGATGGTAAAGGTGTTTTGAAATGGGCGTTAGCCGGTTGTAGTAAATAACTGTAGATTTAAACGAGTCATGAAGCGCGCTCGAATCACAACCCGAAGCGTAAGCGAGGGATGATCGTCCCTAGTTCACATGCATGCGTTTAGTCCCTCGCTTACGCTTTTTGAAGTTGCGCAGCAACTGGTTTTTCGGGCCAGAGGCCTTATGTTTACCTAGCCCAGCCTGAAGGGCTGGGTATCAAGCTCAACTTCAAAACTCACGCTTCGAGCTTGGGATGGTGCTTTGTCAACAATGCTCCAACCACTTAAATGGATATCAGATCATCCGATTCCATCAGCGACTTGAGCAACTCTCGCTGCCCCTGAGTCTTTGGGATTGAAACAGGAATTGATTTTTGAGAATCCCCTGAAGCCGAGTCAGGTGCATTCGCTTGTTCAGAAGTTTGATTAGTTCGCGATTGCGCTCCAGCAAATCGTTTTGAGGAGGGCAGCATCGCCGCGTTCCAATTGACATTGTTGAGTGTCATGAACGGGTGCAAAATCTCTTGTTCGGGGGAGTTAAGAGAGGTACGACGCGTATTACCGACAAAACCTGGACTTCTCTGTGCGGTTATGGGTTGTGTGGCTAAGGGTTGTTGGCGAGATGTTGTTTTTGAGCTTGAGTTTTTGGAAACGTTCAATGGTGTGTCTGGTTCAATCACTCCAGCGGCGGAGCTGTTTTCGGTTAAAAGACTGGGTTCAGTGATGGCGGTTTCTTCCTTCATCATCTTGGTCCAAAACGCCGAAATCAATAACCCTGCAGCGAGCCCCGTCGCCCAAGATACAGCCACCGTTTTAAGCCAGTTACGGTGCGTAGAATTCAAGCTAAGAAGCTGCTGATCTCGAACTACACCAACACCAGGTAGCGAAGTTGCCCCGTAGTCATGAATCGGTAACATCGTTCGGGCTGGCGACGCCGAAGGGTATGGTTTTGGTGTTAGGGACTTGAGGTCCTGTTCAAATCGATTTAGACCGTCATCCATCGGAAAATTTGGTTTGTTCATCGTCGTTTCCCTTAGGTGTTTCTGTTGTTGTACGGTGTACTTGAATCAAGCACCGACTGCTTGAGTTCGGTGAGAGCGGCCACGTAACGCCTGTAAGCAGACGCAGGTGAGCAGTTCATAAGTTCAGCAAGTTCTTCGAAGGTGAGTTCTCCCCAGACTTTGGCAATGATCATTTCACGTTGGTCAGGATTTAGGGAGTCAAGCTCTTCGAGCACCTCTGATGCTGCGATTCCGCTTCTGGTGTTTGGTTCCAACCAATATTCGCCGGCACGATCCGTGGTTCCCTCCTGAATCATCTGTTCCAGATGGTTTCGATGCCGGAATTCCGCGCGGGCTATGTTCTGTGCTTTTCTGCGTGTCGTTGTGTAGAGCCAAGCCTTGGGAGAGGTTGGCTCCGGGGTACAACGGGCTAGATCGATAAAGGCCTCTTGGACGGCATCCTCGGGGGTTTTGCACCATCCTCGGGCGTACAGCACCAGGGCATTGCTGAGGTCGGCAAATAGCTCCTGGAGTGTGACTGGGTGCATAGATGAAACAGGGAGAAGAATGAAAACTGAGCGTTGCAAGCGGTTGCTATAGAGAAGTCACCAGCCGCGTGATTTTATTTCATTCCGAGCAAAAGATTTCCGGGAGAGAGTGTGAGTTTGCTGGAAAAATCGGGTTTAGTTTGCGCAAGTAGAGCTCCACTAGGGCTCGAAAAACTGGGGAAAATGAAAAAAGGCGACCATCGAAAATGGTCGCCTTTTTGAGGGGAGCGTGACTAAGTTGTGGCGGGGTGAGAGGTGGACGACTAGATGAGGTCGCTCGGCTGGAGATGGTTTACTACCAAGCTTCTCCTTTAGTAACATCCCATCCTTTTTCAGAACCTTCGGTTTTGGTATCACCGTCGAACTGAATATGCTGCATTTTCATCTTGATGAAGTTGATCGAAAATGACTCAGAAGCGTAAGGATCTGAGCCAGCAAAGTTGTAGCTTTCAATCACTGGCTCTGCCAAGGTTACTTTTAAGAACACTTGGTCCGTCTTATCTCCACCTGTTTGAATAAAGTGAATGTAGGCCTCTTCAAGGCTTTTACCGGAGATGCTCTGCATGAATAGCTCTACGGAAGCAATATCCACGGGCTTTGTGCACATGATGCTAGTGAACGATGGCGCACCCGTCTCACGTTTTTTACCAACAGCACCAGCATCGATAGGTCGAGAGACCCCGAAGCTAACCGAGTCCAGTTTGATCCACTCCGTGTGGTCGACAACCTCCGACTCACCTTTGATTTTTGTTTTGAAGCTTAATAGAATCATTGATATACCCTGTATAGAAGTTCTTTAAAGGAGATCCGCTTTCGTACGAAAGCGGATCGATTGAGTTGCCGGGTCACATCGACGCGAGAGGTGTCGAGCGTTAGCCCTTGGCCGATGGCAGCTTGCTTACCAAGCGTAGAGAGACAGTTAGTCCCTCGAGTTGATAGTGCGGTCGGAGAAAGAACTTCGAGTTGTAATATCCAGGGTTTCCTTCGACAGCTTCCACAACTACCTCTGCAGCAGCCAATGGTCGACGAGACTTGTCCAATTCTGTTGCCGTAGCTGGGTTCGATTCTACGTAGCGGCTGATCCAGCTGTTTAACCAAGCTTGCATATCTGATTGTTCTTTGAACGATCCAATTTTGTCTCGAACAATACACTTCAGATAGTGAGCAAAACGGCAAGTTGCGAAAAGATAAGGTAGTCTGCTTGCTAGATTTGCATTGGCGGTTGCATCCGGATCATCGAATTCGAATGGCTTGTTAAGTGACTGAGCACCAATAAAGGCGGCAAAGTCACTGTTTTTACGGAAGACGAGTGGCATTAAGCCGTTCTTAGCTAGTTCTGCTTCACGACGATCGCTGATCGAGATTTCGGTCGGGCACTTGATATCAACGCCTCCATCATCGGTTGGGAAGCAATAAACAGGCAGGTTTTCTACAGCCCCACCTGATTCGATTCCACGAATACGTGAGCACCAACCATATAGTTTATAGGAGCGATTGATATTTCTTCCCATTGCATAGGCCGCATTGGCCCAAACGAATCTGCTGTGGTCTGATCCCGCAGTATCTTCTTGAAACGCAAACTTCTCGACAGGATTCGTGGTCGGACCATAAGGAAGGCGAGCCAAGAAGCGTGGTAGAGCGAGTCCGACATATCGAGAGTCTTCGTCTTCTCTCAAAGATCTCCAACCAGCATATTCGCTGTTAGTAAAAATCTTGGTCAGATCGCGTGGGTTGCTCAATTCCTGCCAAGAAGCCATTTGCATCAAAGTTGGGCTAGCACCGGTGATGAACGGGGTGTGGCTGGCGGCACTAATCTTAGATATCTCTCGCAGCAATTCAACGTCCACGGGAGTGTGATCAAAGTAGTAGTCTCCGACCAAACATCCGTAGGGTTCTCCGCCGAACTGGCCGTATTCTTCTTCGTAGAGTTTCTTGAATATCGGGCTTTGGTCCCAGTTCGTGCCCTTGAACTTCTTAAGGGCCTTGTGCAACTCGGTTTTAGAAATGTTCAAGACACGAATCTTGAGCATCTCGTCTGTTTCAGTATTGTTTACGAGGTAGTGGAAACCTCGCCACGCACCTTCGAGGGCTCGAAAGTCTTCATGGTGTAGAATCTCGTTGATTTGTTCCGAGAGTTTCTGATCGATTGCCGCAATCAGCCCCTCGATCGTTTTCATAGCGTCATCGCTAATGATGATGGATTCGATCAACAGTTGTTCAGCGAGTGTAAAGATCGCTGCCTCAACAGCGGTTTTCGCGTTATCGCTTTTTGGCTGAAACTCTTGTTGAAGTAGATTCGCAAACTCGTCCGAGGTTAAATTGCTGAGAACGATGCTGCCGGAGGTACCGGTGTTGTCTGTGGCTGTACTCATAGTGATGTGGAATGGCTGAAGGTTGATTTGGTAGAACAGAATCCGGTGCTAATTGGTGGACTCAGCGGGAGGGGTCGCTGCATCCTTTGGCTTGGAGGTTAGGGTTTTCAATAGATCGGGATCTCTCATAATCTGGCCGACTAATTCTTCGGCTCCAGTCTTGCCATCCATATAGGTCAAAAGATTTGCCAATTGGGTGCGTGCTTCGAGCAACTTTCGGAGAGGCTCAACCTTTTCTGCGATTCGATCGGGCGAGAAGTCGTCCATGCTTTCGAAAGTCATGTCAACCATGAGGTTACCTTCGCCGGTCAACGTGTTTTTGACAGGGAACGCAACTCGAGGCTTCATCGATTTCATACGATCGTTGAAGTTATCGACATCGACCGGAAGAAAACTCCGATCGGCAACGGGTGGGAGTGGTTCAGCGGGTTTGCCAGAAAGGTCGCTGGCAATACCCATTACGAAGGGAAGCTGAACAGTTTTTTCCGCACCGTAGAGTTCAACGTCGTATTCGATTTGAACGCGTGGGGGGCGATTTCTCGCAATGAACTTTTGGCTACTCTCGGACAATTTTGCACCTGTAATATTAATGGGGGGTTGAATTCAAGATCGGAGATCCGACTGCATTCCATTGCGTATTACAAACGTGCTCCGAGTCCCTTGGAGTCACGACTACCATAGCATCAACGATCCAACTTTTCAGAACAGATCAGCCTCTGCAACAATTGCTGTCCTTCACTGGGAGCAAGCTCTCGAAGGATCTCGACAAAACTCATCGAAACCAGCCGCTTCGCCCTTTGAAGTAACAAAGGTACTGGGCTTGCGGGTTCGTTCTCCTCAAAGTACGCACAGATACTATCTATAGCTTGTGTTGCCTCTGCTCGAGAATTGATCGTGATTACCGAACGCTGCTTTGAGTTCGGAATTTCAACGCAGTCCGAAGCCTCAGAGACCAAAACTTCGTCGGGCGGATCACTAGGGATTCGATCCGTCGTGCTAACGGCTTCATCCAGGCTCTCGTCGTTCGTCACACTTGCTTGAATAGAAAGTGACTCCGTAACATGCTGCGATTTGAGTACGTTTCGCACCTTTGCGAGAAAATCATCTAGCCGCTGTCCAGACCAATAGCCGCTGCCTACCTGTTGGATTAGGAATGAGTCAATCCTCTCGACACATTTCTTTGCTCGTTCAAGCTGCTTAATTTGGTCCAATAATTGAGTGCGAGGTGCTTCCGACAAGAGTGTTTCAATGTCGGAGAGACTCATTCTCGCCCCCCCTTGAGCTCCTCCACCCAACACGGCATTCTGATAGTCTCGGTACGTTAAACGCCCTAAGGTTCTGTGTTGGCAGAGTGGCAATTGAGACAAGGTTGCAATCAACAATTCGTCGGATACTAAATGAGACAGAACGCTCAATCTAGCCGTCGGATCGTTACCGTCCTCGCTGTCGAGTTCCGGATAAAGGCTATCCCAAAACTCGACAATCCACTCTGAGATCACCTCCAAACCATCTGAGAACCCAGACCAACCACTCGTATGTGTTAGCGCGTCGAGCATAGAAATCGCAACGCGCAAATCACGTGTCTCGTGGGCCAGATCATAGCAACAATCCAATAATCGCTGCCAGTCGGGTGATTTAGACGGAAGAATGGTGGCTCCGAATTGCATCTCAGGTCGAATCTCCCCAAGCCTGAGCATTTCGAGAAAGCGATCCTCATACTCCAAATTCTGACCAGACGGAGTTTCAACCGTTACTGGTCCAGAAATATCTTGAAGCAAAAGGGAAGCCATCAAACACACCATATCGGTTTCGTCGTATCCACAAATGGTTTTTCAACCTCAAAGTGGTTATCGAACGCATCTTGAACAGAACCACAAATTTTTCTATGTGGTGCTGCTGGTTCCGATTATTTGCGACATTCCGATGAAGATGTGATGTCTGTTCGCTCTATAACGACTACAAAAAAACACTACCGAAAGTGAGGAACTCACTCTAACGACATGAAAGCCATAACAAGATAGTAGCTGAAATCGTTAGCAATAGGCACAGAGCCTGTAAAAAACTAACTCTAGCTCGATATCGTTTCTCCAGTCTCAAGCGATCGGGAGTCCATGCCAAACTTTCACTTTCATCGGAGAGATTTCTCAGTACATGACTTCCAAACCCCCTCTGAGTTTCCGTATCACCAGACCCCATAGCATAGAGACCATGGAGAAGAGACTCTCCCGTCGCCGAGTTGTTAAAATCTGCAGGCGGGAATGCTTGAACCAGAAAGTCATTTATAGAATCTTTGAGACTGCCTCGACACAAATGGAGCAATGGAAATAGTTTGTGATTTTGAGGTCGTAACTTTCCATCTTGCGTCTTGAATGCATGATAAACCGCCCGTGTTAATGATCGGGTTAATCTAGAGCACGCAACCGTGATGTTCACCGTAGATATGGAACGTCGAACATCATAGAGCTCTCCTATTGCGATTCCTGCGGTCGTGTTTGGTCCAAGACGCTTAATCAATTGCTGAAAACTATCGAACTGATGAAAGTTGTCCAACACAATCGACACAGGAGTTTGGATCCCAAGCTGCTGTTGTAGTTGCTCGAGATCTTGACGAAGTTCCTGCCCACACTGTTGTGCTAATGGATTGCAGCGAACCAACGCCGCAGTATCAACTCGAACTAGTATTCCGTTAATGGGGGCTAACTCTCCTCTGGCATTCCCTATGAGGTTACATAAATCGCTAAGCCCGATTTGAGAGCGAATGCGTTCTGAGGAATTCAATATGGAAACGCTCAATTTTCCTCGCGTTACAGCCTGGGAGGCAATGTCCTGTTCAAAGACCAGTGGCGACTCGATGGAATCGTCTTCTTTCTGAACCAGAGCTACCAATTCTTCCGTACGATCGAGCTGTCCAAATAATCTTTGCTCTTTAACCTCATTGTTAGTGACGGGCTTGTGTGATACCGCTTTTCTTTCCGCTACGTACGAATGAGATGTCGTTTCAATTCGATCCACCCATGGAGAAAAAATGGGGGCAGATGATTCAGCAACTAACGATTCTTTTTGTGTCGTATCGTAACGATCCCCAGATGGCTCATCGATATCGGCTAGCCCAGGGAACGGAATCACCGCAGGTTGCTCAAGTTCGCTAGTTAGCGGTTCGTCCAATCCGTTTATGCCGTGAAAATCGGACGAAGAATGATGAGCTTCCTTAAAGCTATCGCCTGCCCCTGATTCTTGATCATCCACCAAAGTCATTGGCAAACATACGTCAGAAAAAGGCAACTCAGCCTGAAGCCTAGCCAAGTGCACCTCGAGACGCGATTGTGCTAACGTGTACATTCCAATATCTTGGCATACTACTATGATTCGATCGTCGGAAATGAACCACCGTATCGGTGCATTAGAATTTTCGGGGCAAATGGGAATCGCTGTAGCCATACCGATTTGTTGCATGAATGTCAGTTGATTCTTAGAGTTTTCGCAACCCAAGACAAGAAAAATCGGAACATCGCGAATTGATATACCACGCTTCGCTAACGCATCTATTCCGGACTTCCATGCTTCAATCAGCCCTATTCCACTAGGTGGCAACTGCGAGAGGGATATTCTGACCAGCCAATAGCTTGCGAAACAAATGGCAAGCCACAATCCCGCCATAAGCCCGAGCTGTGCCCAAGACAGATACTCACCCCACGAAATTCGTTCCGAGCGAGTGTGAAACGCCACACCGACAAGTCCACCAATTGCTAACAACGATATGCCAACACCAATGGAAACCCATCCCGCTAAAGTGATGCGAACCCAACTCGCTATTCTGCTAGTCAAGGATGATGAATCGTCGCTCATGATGTAAAGTTTACCGGCTCCACACTAGAGACGCTAAAGCCACATTCAAAGCGAAGAGCATGGCCGCGGCTGCAGTCCAAACAACTTGCTGCCGACGACCAGAAAGCGGCGGTGCCCCAGCAACTATGCGATTTGGTCCTAACTGGTAGGATGGTGTCGTGTTGGCATTTAACAACCGAGACGCCCACTCAAGCCAATTTTGGAGTGTCGCCGGAAACTCTCCGACTGATGATTGATTAGGTAGACACTCCGAGCTTGCATACATACCACGAAAACCGAGAACTACACAGCAATAGAATACATCGAGTGCTTGTCGATCGCGATAAGAAGCGGCTTGCTTAGCAAGTTCGAAGAATCGAACATTGCAAATTCGAGATTGAAAAATCTCCATCTCCAAAATGTTGCTTTGCCACCATTCAGATCCATTCCAAGGCAAAGAAAGACAGATCTCATCTATCCAGACAGCGAGTGCATATCGAGCTAATCGCCAGGCCCCGTCTTCACCAGCCAGAGAATCGCCCCTAGCAAACTGCTCCAGAATAGCAGCATGCTCACGCTCATAATCGAAGGAGATGTTTCTTTCGATTCTCTCGAGAAGCGATATCCCAATTGCGAAAATTGGATCGACAACGCGACTTAGCTGTGTACCCATCACGGGACTCCGAGTAAGGCGAACTGGAGATGGAATCTCGTCTTCCCAAACTGCAAATCAATATGCCTTTGACCGGGCAACTGTTCTCGATTCTGAATGGAGGAATCGCAGAAACGCAGGGCAATACTGCCAGTTGCTTCCACATCTTTCCAGAGCGTTGAACCCGTCTCTAAGATCTCGAAGTAAAGCCACTCCTCTGGATTTGGAAATACAGTAGGCACTTCCTGGGGTCGTACGACCCGAATTCCAGGAGCTCTGGCTGCAAACAGCTTCTCAACGCTTCGAGTCGCCCCGATTTTCCAATCCAATTGACCTTGGGTTAGGGCTGACTGTATTAAGCTAGGATCACACTCTCCACGATGGACACCTATAAAAAATCGACTCGCGTTTTGAAAAAATGACCTATCGAGACTCGCTGATAAACCATGCTCGTATCCAATAAAGGAAACGTGCTGATAGGGTGATTTCTGCAGCTCGGCTAAAGTTGCTTGAATGCGTCGCTTCAGTTCGAAGAGTATTTCTCCTAACTTCTCATGATCATACGCACTGATCTGTTGACAGAGGCGATGTGGGTGGAGCAGATCTAGCGATCCACAAAGCCTAGACAATTCAAGGTATAGATTTAAAGGATGTATGCCTCGAGTATTGGCCATTACGCTTAGCACAGCGGCCGCAGGATTCACTGCTTGAAGCGCAATCAATCGCTGCATATCTATCGAACTGGATCCGTTTAAACCGCTCCCTCGATCGATCAACTGCCTAGCTATCGATTCACTACACTGTTGTACAGTGTCGTACAAAGAGGACAATATCTGCGTCCTAAGGAGCGCATTGGAAGAACAATCAAGCAGCGGTGGTATGTAAGATGAGTCCATCCGAGCGATGGACGCATCGGATTCGCCACGTCGAACGCGAGCGATCTTCAGCACGTCAAAACCTGCAAGATCTTCGGTGTGAAATAGCACTTGCGCATTGAGTTCTCTTAACTCCACAGGCTTAACACACGCGGCATCAAGCTCATCTGGCAAATCTAACCATTGGGTTCGAAATCGGGAACCGTTCCTGTGCTCTGGGGGATCTACGTTCCTAGTCCCAAGTTTCAATCGTGGCACACCTATGAAAATGTCTAAGCACGAGGCCTGCGTTGAGGCATGTCCTCTACGGCGTTCTTCATTTCCGAGCTGCGTTTGCACGGTTCTTGAGGATTGTGGCGAAGATAGATAGTCCAAAGCATTACGCAAATCTCTCCTTTCGAGAGCGGCGCCCGTTGTTGTTTCTATCAGCGTCCCACCCATCGTTTTGCAACGAAGTGAGTCGATTTGCAAAAATCCAGCTGCCAAAGCATCAGGATTGATAGACAAATCCAATACGCCGTAACTGTAGGGAGAATGCCATTGCTCACCCTTGGATACGCGTTCCGACCAATGGCGATCCCACGCTTGGAAATGGTGCGGCTGAAGAAATAGTCCTTCGTGCCAATTTACAGGTGGAAATTGCATAATCTGCGAAAACTGGCGGGGAAATCATTCATTTGGCTTAGACGACAACAATTCCTTTATCGACACAATCCGCACGGACGATAAATCCAATTGAGCAACCGAACACTTTGTTGCTCCGTGCATTAAGGCAAAGAAAGGCTAGCAATACATGCAAACGGTTTCGTCGCGAATAAATGCAATGACTGAATAAATGGAAAGAATAGGTCGTTTGTGTCGTTAGCGATCAGGAGTGCATACTTCCTTGGATTATTGACTTCCCTGTTTCTGGCAGACCGATCGCTTCACGCCTCTACGCTACAAGAATTTGACAACCCTCTCGAACTACTTGAAGCCAGCTTTTACAGTAACCAAAACGCGACTGTCCCCCAAGCATCACCAGAAACCAGTCTTAGTGATGTCAATCGTGGTGTACCGAATTGGTTTGATTCAGCCCCCCCCGCATTGAACCAACGCCGAATACAAGCTTCCTTAACAAACTGGTCCAACGAGAATCAAACGTTCATTCCTGAGGATCCCTTTGTTCAGTCCGAGTTGATTACGCCTCAAGTTGACGATCCTATCTACGCACAGGAAAGCGATTGGATTGAACCTGGACTGGATATCGAAGCAACAACACCTGAGTTTCAAGTTGATGGATATGCAAATGAGCTATCGGATAGACCGCTTTTGTTTAGGCGGGGACCAATGCGAAAGCTTTTACGACGGCGACTTCAATCTGATTTCGGATTGGGATACGAACGTATTCCCTTTGCGCCAATGGTGCTAGATACTGCCCTAACTAGCCCCTACATGGGATTTCGCGTGCGATCCGATAGAGGTATGAAAGCACCTGATAGACTCGAGTACCTTTGGGGCAAAGCGGGTAGTGGACCTGCCCCCGAATCACGAGTTGATCTTATCGACACGATCTATCGCACAGAACTCGGAAATGAAAAAGCTGGGTTCATCAGTGAAATGCGAATGCGTTCTCTTGATCCAACCGTCAATGGAAATACGGTAGGATTCGGCGATATGCTGGTCGGGGGCAAGCTACTCGTCTATGAGTCCACGTGCACGAAAGTTTCAACTATCTTTCTGACCCATCTTAACACCGGTCCCGAACGAAAGGGACTCGGTCGAGGACATGTTGCTCTCGAACCTGGCGTATTGGCGATGCGAAAATGGAACGATCGCACATACCTATTCGGTGAATGGAAGTATCACGTTCCTCTCGGTGCAACCCCAGGCTTCTCGGGAGATGTTTTTAAAACAGGCTGGGGAATAGCAACCATTTGGCATGATACCGATCGCTATGCGATGCTACCGACCTTCGAGATCCAGACTCACTCTTTTCTATTCGGCGGCCGCACGTTGCCCAACGGTACCGAGGTCCGAGTGGACGGCACAACGGCGGTCGATCTATACCCAGGCGTCCGATGGACGTTTAACGAGTCCGCTGTTGGCGCGTACGAGCTCGGTATCTCGGGAGGCATGTCAATTGCCGATCGCGATTGGTTTGATTCTAGGATGATCTTTGAATTGCGATGGCTGCGTTAGAAAATCACCCTACTTACGCAAACTCAGTATCTATTCGGCATAATCGTCAAATTCGTTACTTCTCCCGTTAGTTCTCTAGAAGTACATCACTACTCCGCCCGCTGATCACAACTGCCTAACCTAAGTTGCCATGCTCGGCATCCTGGACCAGAAACTTGTCGTTTCTTTCGGCCCTTCTTGTCAGAGCTTCTTCTTTGCTCAACGGATAGTTGCGATGTCTTCGGTATTTATAAACAACAATTCCTGGCCAACGGACTTAACGGCACCAAACGGGCTATCTCTTTCTGCCAGTACGCCCCTCCAGACCACCGCAGGAAACGTTCCACTATCTCAGCCCTCGGCGGCCGAACGCTATGAAATCCGTCGTGAGATCGGCCGAGGTGGGGGCGGAATCGTCTTTCTAGCTTTAGACAAGCAGCTAGAACGGGAAGTAGTAATCAAGAAGATTCTTGACCCTAAATCCAACTCCGCCATCTCCAGGTTTCAAAAGGAAGCCAAGATCACCGCCAATCTAGTTCATCCTGGAATTGTATCGGTTCACGATTTGGGAATCGAACCAAATTCGGGGTGCCCGTTCTATGCGATGCAAAAAATAACAGGGCAAACTCTAGACCAACTCTTGGACTCCCAATCGTCTAAATATAAAGACACAAATAATCGTATCGATCAAAATCTATTGAGAAGCTTTGTGCAGATTTGTCGTATCGTTGGGTTTGCTCACTCGCAAAGAGTTATTCACCGAGATCTCAAGCCAACAAATCTATGCATTGGACAGTTCGGTGAGGTGTTTGTCCTCGATTGGGGAATCGCGAAACGTCTGGATCGAAATAATGATCAAGATGAGACCCTGGACGACGTCATAAAGGAACAACCACTCGCGGAAGAATCCGTTTGCGATTTAACACAGACAGGCGATTCGCTTGGTACTATTTCCTACATGTCGCCGGAGCAAGCAGCACGAAAAACAGAAGAAGTTGATGAGCGATCGGACGTTTTTGCTTTGGGTATCATAATCTATGAAATTGTCGCAGGTATTCATCCGTTTCGCTGCCCAACACCGGAAGAAACTAGAGAACACATTATAAGGAGTGAGTTCACTCCCCTTCGAAAACGTTGTCGATCTATCCCGCGCCAGCTCGAAGCAATTTGCAATAAAGCACTATCGGTTGAATCTAAGTTTCGCTACGCCAATGCCGCAGAACTCGCAGAAGACCTAGATCGCTTCGTAATGCAAGACAAGGTAGCAGCCTACCACGAGAAATGGTTCGAATGCCTTGATCGATTCGCCAATCGTCACAGACCATGGTTCTGGGCCACCCTCTTAACAACGACGTTTCTAACCTGCGCTAGCATTGTATCCGCCACGATGATTCACCAAGCTCGAGAGGTGGAAAGGAACGCTAGGATATTTGCGGAAAAAGAACATCAGGCTAAAAACGAAGCCCTCGCTTGCGAAAAGATTGCACATAAAGAAGCTATCACACAACTGCAATCAGCTCGCGATTCAATAGACACGTGGATTATTGGTCTCGATCACGATTTGGCAAATTATCCCGGCTTGAATGAAATGCGATTAAGCTTACTTGATCGAGCTGAATCTCATTACAAACAACTAACAAGCCAGCTTACCGACAGCCCTCTCATGAGTTTAGAGGTAGCCCGCTCTCAGATTCGATTAGGGGAGATACTTGGTATGCGAAATCTCTTTGTGGAAAGCCAAACTTGCTACCAAAATGCTATTTCACTTTTAACTCGAAATGGTTTTGCCGAAAGCTCCGACTGGTATTCCATTCAGCAGTCTCAACTTGCCTTGGCGAAAACAGGTTTGGCACGTGTTCAATGGGACCAACACGGGGATGTAGAAACGACGGAATCACTAATTTCTGAAGCGATTAAGACATTGGAAGCAATCGGCCCTCTCGCACCAGAATTTTCATCCTCGCGACGCACCCTAGCCCAGGCCTACCTCATTCGTGCAAACATTCATGCGTCAAGCCACCAGCCCGATCAAGCCGAGTATAGCTATCATCAAGCACTTGTTTGTTTACAATCACAATCCCAAGGTAATCCATTTTTTCATGATTTAAGAACCGAATCCGAAGTGCAGCGATCACTCGCAGAATGGCGTCACGATAGACGTGAGTACTCGGCAGCTAAGGATGCATACCAAGCTCTAGTTCGGTGCTTCGACAAACTTTTGGAGCAAGGCAGAAATCGTCCCGACTGGTTGGAATCCCGAGCTTCCGCAAAACTCTCTTACGCCTCCTGTTTGAAACAACTACTAAATCCTAATGAAGCTGTCTCGGTATACGAATCTGCCGAAGAAGATTTGCGCCGTGCATGGGAGATTTTCAGTAGTGAGTCAACCCATCGAGAAAAAGAATCCAGTATCTACGCCGGTATCGGAATTTCGCTACTACTACTCGGCGATTCCGAACAAGCAGAACATGTGTTTCAACTAAGTTTGGATACATTAAATGGTTCTAGCAACCAACAGGATTCAGACGTTATCAAGGGAAAGCTGCAAGCGAGAATCTGGATTGCCGCAGCACAGCTTGATCTATTTCGATCTATTCCGGAACACGATTTGATTGAGATTGATAACCTTTTTAAACATCAAGCGATCGTTAACCTAAACGGATCTAAATATGAGGACTTGCTGTATCAATGGCGATGGCTAAAAAACACCATTGATCTTCGCGAGAACAAGCTTGAGACCGCTGAAAAGGAATTAACGCAGTGGACCCGCGAGTTTGACGAACATGCAAATCAACATGCCGATTCCGCATCAACTTTCAATGATTCTTGCCTGCGTTATGTCTTCATTGGCAAACTCTTCCGAAATCTGGCTATCATCCAGGCGACTTCGAATCGCCCCGATGAGGCAGCCATATCCAATGAATGTGCCAGAAATGCTTGGAAAAAGGCTAGAGCAACCCCCGGGCAGACCTCAGCCATCGCAGGATTCTGTTTGATCCAAAGCTGGTGTGAAGATCCTAATAGAAACCGCCATCGTATCGAAGCTTGCGACCTGGCTAAAGAAATCGTTCTCGAGCACCCATCTTTACCAACCGCTTGGTATTGGATGGCGGAAACCGCTTTGCGATTCGGTCGAAAAGAAGATGCTATCCTCGCAATGCGCAAGGTGAATCGACTGCGAAGGCAACTAAAAATCGAAGATGAATTACTCCAGATGTTGATTAAAGATGATAAGATCGATTCTGAAAGCATACGAACAGAAATCGATAAGCGTTTTGGTATCCAACAAGTTCCAGTAGATACTCACGCAAGATTCCTATTGGCAAATTAAGTGCACTAGTAAAGTGCACTAGTAAGGCGTTCGCTCAATGGCTCGATTGATCGTTCACGTCAGCCATTCCTGTTCGAAAGTAAGTGCAATTGAATCCTTACTAAACACTTGTATCCCACAAGACTTCCGTAGAGGACGCAGAGACTGAGCATACGATAGATCTGCATTAATACCAATGAACTTTTCGAAGTCGCGTAGCTGTTTGTAAAAAAGAAAGATCTCAACCTACGGAGACTCTTCTTCATCCCAACTGCTACCTGAATTTTTTTTTGCTACTTGCGTCCGAAATCGGCAGGGTTCTCTCCCCACGTTTTCGTTTCCCACTTGAGGAGCGGATTCGTCCAGGAGTGACTCGCCAACCACTTTTCCGCTCGTCGCACCAGATCAAAAAGCCGACGACTCTTCTCACTCAATACGAGTTCGGTTTTACACTTGCCTTGTTTGACCCAAGATATCCCGATGCGTGAATCGGAATAGATCGCTGTGTTGGGTTCTTTCTCATGCAGCAACGCCAACGCATGAACAATCGCCAAGAATTCGCCTATGTTGACTGTCCCTTCGGGATAAGGCCCCATATGAAACATGTTAGTGCCCGTTGCGAGATCAATCCCTTGATACTCTAACTCGCCTGGATTCCCTTTGCATGCAGCGTCGACACACCATGCGGTCATATCGACTCCGAGCCCAACAAGCTCGTCCTCAGCAATTACCGGTGTGGCAGACTTCTTCGATTTGTTTTCCCCCTGCCCCCAGTGTGCTTCGTGGGATTCATTCCAGGCAACTTTGGCTTTTGCCAAAGAATCAAAGGACTTATACCTGGCACCGGAGAAACCGCTAATTTGTTCCTGGCACGCGGTCCAGTCATGATAGATTCCTGGTGTTCGCCCCACCCACACGACATAGAACTTGGGTTTTGTTTTTGACAAAGTTTCCGGTGCTCCGCTTGCGAAATGGCCTTTCGAGATGATTACTAAGGTACCCACCCCAGAAGATGCGAGCCCTATCGTACCCAACATCATCGCTTGAAGGGGACCAAGTCGTCAATCACCGAACAGCCAAGAGTTTTCCGCTGTTCAGCAGGAATAAGTTAGGACATTCCCCTAGAAAGCCACTCCCAAGATTCGTGTTCTGCAATCTCAGAGCCTAGATAAGCTATTGCGGCACCCCCATCCAAGAAGCCTGCACGGAACCATCCTGCCCCCAAATTTTTATCTCCGCGTCATGGGATACGGAAACGACAACATCAGCAGATGTTACAACTGTTGCATGAACCCAATCCTTGTGACCACTAAACGTACTTACGATCTGATTGTTAGACACATCCAGCTTGTGAATTTGCCGGGCCGAAGTTGGAATATACAAATGGCCTCCATGTCGAACGATGCGAGCCCCGTGCCCTGACAATGGTACATCTGCCGCACGACCACCATCCGCCACATTCCACCGGTGCAGTCGTTTGTCATCCGCGACGGAAAAGACTTGCGATCCATCGGCAGAAAAAACAACTCCTCGAACGGGAGCAGAATGCCCAGAATAGTTGAGGATCATTTCACCAGACTCCAAATCCAGAACCTTGACAGATTTATCGCGGCTACCTGATGCGAGCCGTTTGCCATCGGGACTAAATGCAATCACTGTTACCCAATCCGCGTGACTGGTATAGGTTTTGGTTATCGCATTCGTATCGATGTTGACGATGCGAATACTATTGTCAGCAAAACCGACAGCCAGCTCATTGGTGCCGGGCCGAAAAGCGACATCCAATGCGACATCGATCGAACGGGTTACAATTGCGGAGACTTGCTTTGTTGCGAGATCCACAATGCGAACCTCCCCAATCCGCCCCGGTTCTCCACAAGCAACCGCAACCTTATCGCCTTGGTCGTTTATTGCAATGGCGAAAACACGCTGCCCAATATTGGAAATCCTACTATCGAGGGTTTTTTGCTGCAGATTCCAAACGAGAATCTCATGATATCCACCCGTTAACAAGAAATTGCCATCTTTCGTTAAGGCTGTTGCATATAGCGGGATGGCCGGATAAGTCGCCGATGGTGCAGCATAGGTTAGTGCCGGTGTCTGCAAGAGGAGTAGCTGCTTGGGATCCTCGCCATCGAATGCCGCTCCAGCATCGATCCATGTAGCAAGAGTTTTGATGTCGCCCTCCGACAGAGGAGGCTGTTCTGGCGGCATTCTTGTTTCCGCGTTGTCGTCTTTTACTCGGTGTAACAAAAGACTGTTGGCTGAATCCTTGCTCGCAATCGGGTTTTCACCGGAATCGCCAGGCTTCAGCAACTCTTGGTAGGTATCGAGCCGATATCCACCTTCTGCTTTCTTCGCACTATGACAAGCGACACACTTCTCAACCAAAATCGGAGCAACTTGCGATCGAAAGCCTACGGCGGGTGCCACGTCCTGCGCCTGCGCTTCCAAACAGGGCAATGTGACAATGGAGAGGGAGCATATAACCAACAGGCGAAACCAGTATTTCATGTTCGTTTTAGGTCTAGTGTTCATTCTCATTACTCCGATTGGTCTAGTGCTGGAACAAAAATTCATCGGAGTTGAGAAGTGCCCAACAGAGATCTTCGAATGATGTGGCTACATCAGGATTTTTGGCTAAGTGTTGCGTCGCCGCGACTCTCTCTTCAGCGTTAGGCAATCGAGATAGAGCAGCCAAATACAAATCATCAAGTACCACTTCGGGGCTTTGCCCAGTTGCTAATAATTTGCGGAACCGATTGTTCGGGTCTTTTAACCGATCATAAACAACAGGGCCGTTAAATAGCTCAATTGCCATCGCCAAGTTCGAGTCGCTACTGCGTTCACATGCGCAAACCGTGCTGCGTTCCGGCTGGCCAAAGACCTTCAGAAAATCAACCTTTACTAAATCGGGTGCTGGCAATTGAGTAGCTCGCGTACTGACAGGCAAACCGCCAAATCGCTGCGAAACTCCTGTCACATGATTCACTGCATCCAGCAGTTGTTCCGCATCTAGGAATCGTGGCCTTTGATGGGAAAAGTAATACTCATCGTCCTTCTGGCCATTCGAAGGCATGGAAATGGATTGATAGGTATTGCTATTGAGGATGGTCCTGAGCAAATGTTTTGTCGAGTAATTTGCCGTGCGAAACTCAGCAGCCAAGGCATTGAGCAGCGGTTCGTTGGTGCCTGGATTCGAGTCGCGGAAATCATCGACGGGATCGACAATTCCTCGGGCAAACAAATGACTCCAAACGCGATTCGCGCCGATGCGAGCAAAATAATTGTTGTCGGTCTTGGTCAACCAATCCGAAAACATTTGACGACGATCGTCCGCACTGGCATCCTGGGATCCGACACCGGGTAACCAAGGCTTCATGGTTTGCCCTGTACGTGGTTGCACTACTTCCCCTTGTTCATTAGACCAGACGAACATTTCTCCTGGGCGTAGAGTTTCCTTGCGTTGGATTCTATTGAAGAATGCTCCGAGGCCATAATAGTTATCCTGTGTCCATCGTTCAAAAGGATGGTTATGGCACTTGGCACATTGCAATCGAGCGCCGAGAAAGACTTGCGAGATCGTCTCGACGCATTCGTTCATGTCAGTTGCAGTGCGATAGAAATTGGCTGGCGGGTTGGCAAGAGTGCTGCCGCTGGCGGTGATTAACTCTTGGGCAAATCGATCGTACGGTACATCGGCTCGAATCGAATCCTCGATCCATTGATGGTATTTGTAGACCCCCTCCGCTCCTACTAGCTTGTTGGTTAGCTTGAGTAAATCGCCCCATTTATTCGCCCAAAACTTGGCATACTCTTCTCGTTCGAGCAGTTGATCAATCAGAGCTGAACGTTTGTTGGGCTCTTGGCTCTCCAAGAACTGTTTCGTTTCAGCAACTGTCGGCAAAATGCCCAGTACATCCAAATAGACTCGGCGAATAAACTCAGAATCTGAGGAACGAGCGGCCGGCAGCAATTGCATTTGCTGAAGCTTGTCATTGACCAACGTATCAATGAAATTGGCTGGGGACTGTGCGTTCCATTGAAAATTAGGGTCATGATCAATGAAAGTTAATCTAACGGATTCAATGTGCTCCAGGAAACGAACCAGAATGACGACTTCTCCTTTGCTCTTAGGAGTAACTAACCCGTACGCGTTAACCTCTGCAATTTGCTGATTGGACGATTCATATGCGACAAGTTCAGTGACATCCCGCTTCGAGCCATTCGCAAAATGAGCGATGGCGGCAATCTGTTGCGATCCGCCTGTGAGAGGCAACATACGCTTTTCCCCAGGATACACTTCCAAACGCGAACATCTCGGAGTATCCGCTGGGTCGGGTTTGCCACCCTCTTGAAGCCATTTCAAAAGAACTTTGTAAGCAACGTCTTCTTGACGGATTTGCTTGCCACCTCCGTGATAAACGGACATTAGCGGCTTAAGAAGCAACAAGCTTTGTTCGGGCTTTACTAGATTGAGGCGTCTTCCAAACTCCTCGTGAATCAAAGTCAATTCATCTAGCTGCTTATCAAATGCACGAAGCGATAATCGAAACATCCCTTTACCGCTCGGTGATCCGTGACAAGCGCCAGAGTTGCAGCCCTGTTTTGATAAAGCGACAAGAACCTCCGATTCAAAATCGGTTCTACGCTCCACCGACTGATTGGTCACGCGAACGGGAATGGTCCTTTCGATAGTGCCCGCTTGTACTTGTACGACAGTTTCGCCGTCGGAAACAGGCACGATTACGCCATTTTCCCACCTTGCTACGGCCTCATTAAGCGATTTCACAACCGCTCGCTTGGTCCAATCGGCGACACTACCATTTTCCATTTTTCCTGTGACAATCAGTTGACGCTTGGATTGTTTTCCATCGAGTGCAATCTCGATCGGATAAACTTCTAGCTCGGTTGGTAATCGCTCCACCGACATTTCTGGTAACGAGCTCGCAAACGAAAAATCTTTGCCTGCATAATTGCTGGTGGCCGTACATTGCAGATTCAGTTTCGTCAGCTTGTATTCGGTTGTTACTTGAATCGGCACAGTCACTGAATTCTGGTCAGCCGCGATTGATACCGATTCTGGCAGCACCACACCTGCAGGGACGTTTAACCATTTGATCACAATCGGCGCATTACTCTGTTCGCGAACGACCGAAACCACAAGCTCAGCAGGTCGCGAGGGTGTAATTAGCTTTGGCACTGTCCAAGCAAATTGAACGGGGCTAAACCAGCTAATTGGAATGGGAAACGTTTTCGTTAATCCACGGCCAGCATGCTCTGAATAAAGACGAAGCGGAACATTCGTGGCATTTTGATTCTTACTCGTTAGCTGCTTAAGTGTTATCGTAATTTTGTCATTCTCAAGCTTCGTTACCATCGGCCAAGAAGCCGACTCCTGTGTGGGAAGAACGGTAAACGGCGCTTTAAAATCTTCCGCTAGCCGTTTGATTTCGAGTGCAACATCTTGTTCATCAACATGCTGCGCTAAGCGAATGTTTTGACTGGGCTGCAAATCGAACGGGACATTGATCGCAGTCGCGGTGATCGCAGCAAAACGGTTTTCCGACCATTGAGGTGGATACGGAACATGCGGCCTTTTCAATCGGCTGATGGCGAGACTGGAAACTCCCGTAACGATCCTGGGCTCCCCTCGGCTCCGACCGATGATTTGAAGGGATGCGAGCCGCGGTAGAGGGGATGCGTGTTGAGGTACGACAAAGACTCGATGCTCAGCAGCATCTGCTGGTATTGTAGGGTTCAATAAGATGTGGCCACTGTTAGGATTCGCGAATTCCAAGTCCACTTCCCCTTTGTATCCGCTTCTCTGGCATAGCAGGTCAATCGCGAAAGCTCCACTTGCCTCATCGACTATAAACTGCTGCTTGGAATTAGCATCCCCTTTGATGGCCAGTTGAAACGAAACCAGAGGCGTACAGTCGATCCAATAATTGAACGCAATGCCGCTTCGCTTGAGTAGATCGGTCACTTCGAGAGTAAATTCTTCGCTCGAAGGAAACGTAAAATCGAATCCCCACTCGTCTTCTTTCTGCGTTGCAGTTTCTGCAACCACTGCGCCGGCTGCATTTTTCAGTTTCATTCGCAAGAGAGTCGGAAATCGTAGGCTCTTCGTTCTTGCTTGAACCCGCACTGCTTGCCCTTGCAGCCCCTGGAATTTAAACGTGTCGGGTTTTCCAGCCTCAGCGAGAGTTCCGTACACGGATGCGGGAAGAGCATTTACAACTGCCGATTCCTCAAAGATCTTGGTCTCTGGACTAGCAACGCGAACAGGTAACCAAGACGACGATTGAGCTCCCACAGGTTTGTAACTCACCCATTCGGTTTCATTGGGGAATCCATTCACAAACTGTATATCTTTCTCACCGATCGAGTTGCCATTCGGATCTAGAAACGCAACCTTTGTCGATTGGCCTCGGACCACACCGATTGGTTTCACGGAAGAAACCATCGGAAAATCACCAACTCGAAGATAGTAAACACCACCAGCAACATAGCGAGCATCTCGAACTTCCAACAGATAATCACCAGCGGTTTCGAATCGATACTGAAACCGAGGCTCAACGCCTGTTCCATCGTCGTCGCTATGCATCAGCAACTCACCACTGAGCTTGTACAATCGAATAACCGGGTCCATGTTCGAAAGCATTGATTGAGAAAGCACCTCAAACGAAAGCGTTTTACCAGCCTCGACCGTTAGCTTATAAAAGTCGCTTTCTGCACCACGACTTGCACCGAAGATGCCTGCCAGATTCGTAAGTGACTGAGCCGCCTCACGTGTGGTATTCGCAGCAGCTCGAGGAATCGCGGGGATGTCATCGCACACGAATACGAAAGGCTCTTGAAGCGATGATGCGGTGGTCCCGCTTATTCCAAATGCACCGAGAGGAGCATCGGGCGCAACCTCGATTTCCAATACTGCTTGTTCGGGGCTAGTCACTTCGAGCTTGAGGGTGACACCAGACGCGGTCGATACCAATTCCGTGGTGGGACCCAACTGCTGGCCTGAGACGACATGTTTAGACTTAACGCCAGGTTGCACCGTTCTAGGCTGAATGTCGGCAATTTGTGCAAAGACAATTGCTGTATTCCAAAAGGCAACAATTGCAAACGATATAAATCGCAGCGATACACTGACACTACGACGATGGGTTTCTTGCTTAATGCAACTCATTATGTGAATCATTAGGAGTCCGCTCCTGTGTAGAGAGGATTGATCACTGTGCCATTTACGAGAAAATGATTACGCTGCAGCGGATCAACAATGGTCGTTTCCTCGTGAACGCCCAATGCATGAAAGGTTGTCGAAAGAACATCGGCAGGGGACCATGGACGAGTCAGTGGGTAAGCGGCATGTGCGTCAGTCTTGCCGATCACTTGACCACCTAGTACGCCCGCGCCAGCAAATAGTCCTGAATATGCGGCGGCCCAGTGATCTCGCCCCGGTATTTTTTCACCTGGCAATGTCGAGATCTTGGGGGTCCTGCCAAACTCCCCCATCACGATTACTAACGTTTGGTCTAGCAATCCACTTGCCTTTAGATCATCCATCAACGCGGCGATACCCATATCTAGTTGCGGCAATAATGTGTTCTTGAGTCGTCCCCAGTTGTCGACGTGAGTATCCCATGTTTGTACGATACCCATAGTCGCTTGAATGACGGGCACACCAGCTTCGACCAGCCGCCTCGCCATTAACAGAGACTGGCCGAACTTGTTGCGTCCATAACGATCTCTGGTCGCGTCCGACTCGCTCTTGATATCAAAGGCGGAAACGACTTTTCCGGAGGTGAGAATGTTAAAAGCGATTTGCTGTTGCTCGCGAAAGGCGTCTACAGAGGCACGGCTTTGATTTTGGTGCGGTTTAGCGAGCGAATTCAACAAGTCTCGACGTTGCAATACGCGATCGACCGACATTCCATCTCGCAATGCGAGTGCTTCCATTTTGAAGTCGGGATTGTTCGGGTCACCGTTGATTTGCCACGGGTCGTGCTTAGCTCCCAGGAAACCCGCGTGCTGACCTGGCCATGTTAGCGGTCCCTCGATGAGATAGTTCGGTAGCGAGACCCCCGTCGGTATGCCATCGTTGCGAGGCCGAATATGATCGAGAGCTGCGGATAGATTTGGAAAGTCGCTTCGGGATTCTACGCGATCCAAGTCGGAACCGCCACGAGGAAGCGGAGTTGGGCGACCCGTCAAGGCGATATGCGTTGCGAGCAAATGATTGTGCTCTTGATGGGCCAAAGTCCGGATAACAGACCAACGATCTAATTGAGTCGCGAGCTTTGGCAAGTGTTCACAAATCGCAACACCTGGGATCGCCGTCGAGATGGTATTAAACTCGCCGCGAATTTCTGCCGGTGCGTCGGGCTTAGGATCGACTGTATCCAGCTGGCTCGGACCTCCGCTGAGCATTACCACGACCACTGACTTCGCCCGCCCGAATGAAGACACATTGATGCTTGTGGCCTTAGCTTGGGGGGACGACAGACTAGGAGCCACAAAGCTTCCAATGACACTCGCGGCTCCAACCTTTAGTAGACCTCGACGGTCAAGGGTATAGGCAGGTCGCATATCACTCTCCTGTGAATTGGTGGCAGAATTGCCAGGTGGGATGGGGAGGGGACGGGGACTTGGGACTGGGAGGGAGAGTGGTCATGGAAAACCATCCACCCTACTGAGTTATTATAGCTGAAAATACCGGGCGTAAGGTAGGGCGATTAGAATTCCTGCTACGTTATTCGACTTTAAGGGCCCCCCAACTTGATTTCCCCCCAGTTTGGCGCCACCGCTAGCCGATCTCGCCAGAGATTGGATGATTTTTGAACTCAAGATTACCAATTGCCTTCTTCCAATCTCCAATCTCCAATCTCCAATCGTTCTCAATTAAACTAGCCACTCTCGCATCACTTCGATTCGTCGAAGACAGATAACTCGCTAGCCACAAGAACCACATAAGTAGAGGGCGGGTCCTATCCAAGCCATCGGCATGCACTATCACCCCCTTTTTTTGCCCCTTCTGTCTTCGTCGCTAGCTTTTTCGACGGTTCTGATTTGCGTTGTAGTCTGCTCGATAGTGGATTGATTTACTCAAAAGATCGAGAGTGCTTTATGCTTCATTGATTTCGCTTTCGAGTTCGGAGAATCGTTTTCCGCCAAGTAATCGAAGCAATTCGGCACCTTCCGGCCAGCTTGATAACTCCGCGCAATCAAGCTGGGTTCGACCTGGCCCCGAGTCGACGGTGTCGTTTATGACAGCACCGGCATTGACAAGCAATCTGATCGAATCGAGTTGCTTCCACGAAGTAGCAAATCCCAGGGGATTCTCACTTTGTTCATTCAATGCGTTGGGGTTGGCACCAAATTCAATTAGAGTCTTCAAAGCCCAACTATCCCCGTCAGATGCAGATTGCATTAACGGCGTGTTTCCGCATTCCCCCATACGACAGTCTGGGGAAACGCCATGTGTTAGTAGCCATCGAAGCATTCCGCGATTATGCCAAATCGCACCAAAGACGAGCATTGCATTATGAGAATTCTTCAGTTCAGGATGTTTCCTGAGCAAATGACGTAACCGACCTCTGTTGCCACGAAGAACGAGATTGTATGCAAGATCGTCCCGACCTTTTCCCATCGTGCATCTACTCACTTATCATCGGATGTAACGTTCATTACTTTGGGATTGAAAACCTTTGTCCGCACTGGTCACGCGTTATTTTCACTCCACGACCGTATCTTGGATGCAACTTTTTGTTCGGCTCTATTTTGTAAACCCACTCGTTAGTTTGAGCTTTGGTGTTTTGTTAAGCAAAATGATTAGTTCCTTCAATGGAACAGGCCGTCCCCAACCCGATGGGGGACGTATCAGCTTACAAAAAGGAAGGCGTTTCGGAGAGTACGTCATTCCCGCAAACGAAACGCCTCCTAAATCAAAACTAACCCCCTCAACTTCCATGTCGAAATGGAATTCGAAATATCCAAACGGTGGTTTTTCAGGAATAACGTAATACCCAACAAACATGATCGAATCTGTGACAACTGGAATCGAGTCAGCCGGAAACTCGAATGCCCTTGCCACTTCAGAGGCCAAAACGAATCGGCCATAAATCTCGAAATTCTCCCAAAAGTCATCATGCCTCGCCTCCGTTTCCTTTTGTGAATCACGAATAAAATCAAGCTTAGGGTATTCTGGCCTCGTGCTCACTGAGCTAGTCGCAGAACCCGTCCCGATCAAGATACACAACGTGAGCCATACAAAACCTAATCGAATGTAGTTCTTGATGGTAACGGGGACTTCCTCTGCAAAGACCTTAATGGAAAGGGTTGCGGCCAGGGCGGACACTGCTCGGGTGACAGTTTTCATCGTGGTATGTATGTATAAGAGATTTGTTGGCAGGACGAAAAGCAATCTAACCCTACCGGAGTGTAACGGAGCGGCGAGATTAAAGTGCGCTGCGCTGTGTGGCTTTGCTCCGAATGCCTCTGCTCCGGCTCCCACCTAGATTATCGCTTGACCAGCAACCATCCGCAACCTATCCGCGGAATCTTTTCATTTCCTGCCCTCCAGGCCCCTCTTTAGACTCCTCTGTTTCACCTTTTAGATATCTTTATCGACCCAGCTTCGGCTGATTTGCGACCTTGTTAATCGTCACAATCGGACGAGCTTCGCGAGTGAGTATGATAATGAGTTAACGCGAAGCGTTTTGTGAGAGCAGCGCAGCAGCAATTAAACTTGCAATTGCACCTAAGTTCTCAATCGGATTGTTCGCCGATCTTCAGTACGGCATACAGCAATGCATGATCGGTACCATCTCGCCGGAGCACTTAAGACTTGGTGGTGGTGAAATGGGGTGTGTGAAAAATGTAATGAATACGAATTGAAACCGGAATTGGACGCGTCGGCCAACTCCATGTTGGATCAGCATCCGCATCGTCGTAGATTGATGCGAAAGCGTCGATCATTCCAAGTTCAACGAGCCGCTCCGGGGCAGAGTATGTGGTGATGCTATTGAAGTCACCAAGCACAATTGGTGCTCTGTTTGGATCAATCGCTTCGACAATGTCTCCGATCTCGATCTCGTGTTTCTTTTCGGTTGTAGAGAGATCGGTCTTGGACGCGAACGCAATCGTTCAGCATAGAAATGGCCTGTTTGGCCGAACGAATGGAAGTATGGATGGGAATTCTAAAGGTGTTCGCGAAGAAAACCCTCCGATTGAACAGTTGTTTCCTGAAAGCAGATTACGCGGGGGTCAGCGGCCGAGATGGCGTGCTCGGTGTGCATGGTTTCGTTCGTCCGGTCTTTTCCGTGTGCCAACGAGTTGCACCACCAGATATAAATGTAAGCAACGTAAGCGGATGACGCGAGTAATGTTCTCCAGTGTTGCGGACGTTAAGTGCATCCGCTGGTTAGAGAATTCACGCTCTTTGGACCGGAGGATCCTGTCCCGTCGTCTGCTCTGATGACGTTTTACTCCTAGTCAGAGCACGCCTCTTACATCTCAATATCGTATCACATGCGACGTCGTTATTCAGCAGGGTTAACTTGGCAAGTTCCCGATTGCGTTGCTGGTTGCCCGACGGGATATAAAGGTTAAGCAAGTAAGGGCAAAAAAATGTTAGGGCAAAAAAATGGATAGAAGCATGGCCGCTCGCTTTGATTTTTTTGCCCAACCATTTTTTGTTTATTCCAGCACCTTATCTCGCAAGAAACGGAGGCCAGCAGGGACCTGAGCGATTATGTGGCGAGAATCAGAACGATCCCCCCGACAAGCGGGAGTCGATCTAAATCCGGGATGCTCGCCTCGTTCCTTCCAAGCTAACGACTCACTTGGCCGACAGAGCTACAAGCAATGGTTGACGATAGTCGGGATCCTTTTCATTCCAGTAGACCATGCGATTGGCAAAATCGACATTGAAAAAGGATTCGTAGTATGCATCTTCATCAACCGGTTCACCATCCCTGCCGAACAACTTTAGTTTGACACAATCATTCTCAAAATCCAGTTCCCCCTGATGCAGTGCGATTGCGGTGAATGATTCTTCAGGAACCATTTTTTGAGGTGTGTTGTCAGCACTATAGAACTTTCCAATTGCCGCGATAAGACGATCACTTTCGATACCGGACCGAAGGAAGCAAACTCCAAGCCGATAGACGTGATCCCCGATCAGTTCCATGTTGCCATCGAAGCCGCTCTTGATTCCTTTCACAAGTATTACATCAAGGCCGAGTTCGCTATTGTCGTGCGAAGCCGCCAAATGAAATCGGTAGTGACTGCCGTCGTCCGTGAGCATTGTGATCTTGAACGCAAGGTCCACAAAGCCCTCCTCGCTGTATTGATCGATCACCGGAAAGCCGTTAGTACCGAGTCTCAGATCCATGTTGTTGCGTTTCTTTGCTGTGTGATTTGATCGCATAAAGAATCCATGTAAGTCCAAGGTGTAGCGGGTGGGAGCCATTCGTGTAAAACTGGCGACGCAAACCCGTGATCTCGTGTCGCGTCAACGACAACTGTCACAATCATTTCCACCCACCATAACCAAGGATCCAATACCTTAAAGATTCTCGCACTTGACCTAGGAGCTGTCAAACTGGTGAAAACAGGACAACACAATGTGCAGCTTTTTCCGACATCATGGTCGATTGCATTCATCGAATCGCCGAAGTAGAGCCACCATCCGAAAAGGGCAGAACAGCGACATCGATGCAAGGACTTCTTCGTTGCTTCGATTGGTGGGTAGCACTCCCCGATCCTGCCGCGGGGCTTCAATGAACACGGGCTTAAATGTTAGTTAGAGTTGGACAACAACCATCTAATAGAAGTTATCAGGCTCGACCTACGCCTTCCCCCGACCACCAAACGCAACATCTACGGATATTCATGTTCGCGGCGACTCCAGGATGGCGTCTACCGTTCCTGGGTCTTGCCTTGCGTCGAGGACAGCATAGATGTCGACGCATTCATCAGCCAACTTGTAGTATATTGAAAATGGAAAACGCTTGGAAAGGGAGCGATGGAAGCCACGGTAGGATTCATGGATGCCAGCATAAATTCGCAGAGATTCAATGTCAGAGGAAAGGCTGTCATTGAAATAAGAGCCAAGACCAGACTGCTGTGATTCATAAAAGTCAGCAGCAATCTCAAGATCTCTTTCGGCCTCGGGCAGAAGCCGTATCTTCACTTGAGTCGGTTCCTAAGACGCTCCTTGGCAGCAGCCCAATCAACGAATTCCGTCCGCCCTTCCTTGACTGCAGCAAGTCGGGCAGCGAGCACGTCTCCGTGCCAATCAGGTGGCGCGACATTCGACGGTTGCTTTGAGAGATCTTCCCAAAGACGCTCCATCAACAGGAGCTTTTCAGGTACGCTAAGCGTTTCGATAGGGATGGTTGTTGCATTGTTCATAGCTCTATCGTACTTCAAAAAGGGGAAACTCGCAAAGCAGGGCTTCCGCCGCGAAAGAATCCATGTAAGTCCCAGGTGCAGCGGGTGGAAGCCATTCGTGCAAAACTGGCGACGCAAACCCGTGATCTCGTGTCGCGTTAATGACAACTGTCACATTCATTTCCACCCACCATAAACAAGGATCCAACAGCAAGAGGATTCTCGCACTTGACCTCGGAACTGTCAAACTGGAGGAAATAGGGCAACGCAATGTGCTACTTTTCCGACTTTAAAGTCGATTGTATTCATCGAATCGCCGGAGTAGAACCACCATCAGAAAGGGACTGAACATTGGCATCGATGCAATGACTTCTTCGCTGCCTAGGTTAGCAGGTTGCATTCCCCGATCCTGCCGCGGGGCTTCATGAACACGGGCTTAAATGTTGACTAAGACCTGGCCAACAAGCATCTACGAGAAACGATCAGGCTCGACGTACGCCCCCCCCCGACCACCTAACGCAACATCTAAGCCTATTGATTTTATGTTACTTGGTCTTTTGGCGATTTACGTGATACGAACTCTTGAATGCACCGTCGATTGCTTCGTTCATTGGTACAGCTTCAGAATTCGTGCGATAGCATTGGAACGACCATTCTTGAGGCGGCAACGGAGGAACTCGAAGGTATTGCTCGGCAACGCCACCGACGTCGACAGACCATTCATATCGAAACTGAGAGAACTCCACAATCGCGACGGCCGAGTACCAACAGAGATTGCTAAGTAATCGCTCAAATTTGGAGAGCCACTCCGCATCCATTACATACATATTCTTATAAACACCTGCAAAGTGGATGATCTGAGCTTCGTATTGAGGAATACATCGTTCCAATGAATGCCGAAGTGGTAGCATTGAAAACATGTTTCTTGTGAAGAACGGCCATTGATGGTCGGAATCAGGCAATCCTTCGATGACACGACGGTTCTGGTGAAACACGCGTTTGTCTTCCGCCTGCCACCCGTGCCCGGGGCATTCGATGTAGCCATGGATTATTACGCCAATACCCATTTGTGCGAAAAAAAGTCTGCGAGAAAACGAAAAGAATTACTCATATCATACTACGGACGATAGACCGCCTGAGGCCGGTGGATCAAGTCGTTGAGCACATCCGCTGGTTAGCGAATTCCCCCGTTCCGGCCCGGAAGATCGAGTGCCGTCGTCTACTCTGCTGATGTATTATTCTCAGTCAAAGTCCCTCTCTTACGTCGTAATATCGTAACATATGCGACGGCGATATTCAGCAAGGGCAATATCGCTAGCGACCTACTTTTCAGTTCGTCTCGTTCCTCCCGAGCTAACGCCCCCATTCATCGACGGGCAGCAAGTAAAGTTGCTAAAAGTCGAAACGGCCGACGCCACACTTCGATGTAATGGTTTGTTCGACGCTCGTTAAACCGCCCTCAACGAGGAAGAGGTAAATTCATCATTACCCCCAACGCCGCTGAGCCCAGAATGAACATGAAAGTAGCGACCCGCCAGCGACGGTTCCAGAAGCATCGTGAAGAATATAGCCAAGAACATCCCCAGCCTAAGCACACAACGGGTGCGACAACCAAAGTAATCAACGCCGATGGCCTTTCTGTCAAAACAAAATCTCGAAGCTCAGTATTTCCAAATATCAAAACGAGATTGTAAGCCGACATGCCACCAAAGCTAATTCCGAGAAGCAAGCCAATCCCTCCAAGCACGCCTAACAAGATCGTTGGAGCCAAACGCCACCTAACGACTCTCGGTTTGTTTTCGGGAAGTTCAGGAGTTGGCTGGCCGAACGAGGATTCATATGGATTGGTCAAGGACGCGGAACTTTCGGGTACGGCAGAGGGTAGTAACTATTCACACAACGAACGACACCCAGCACCTAGCCCCCGCAATTGAGGTATTTTAGGTTGGTAAAACACCAGCGGGGGCTTGGCGTGCATGAGATTTTTATCCGCCATTCTGTTTGGTTAAGTTTGAATCTGGTTGTCCAATGACTGCGGCAACTGTCAAGTATAGCATCGTCGAAACAACACCGCAGATTATACCAAAAATTGCCCCGAAGATTGCAGACGCCACAACGGAACCCCATCCTCCACCGACAAGGAAGCCAACTGCTCCTTTGTTGAATGTTTGGTCGTAAGAACCCCACGCCATCATTGTAGCACCGATGAGCACTGCCGATACGAAAGCGACGAACGAAGAACATCCGTGATTTCGATTCAACGAGTAGTGACAAGTGAGTGCAATTACCGAGGGGACAGGCACGATTGCAATCAAGTACGTGGCCTGAGACAGGAAAGCAAAACAGTTGGCAAGAATAGCAATGATCGCTGTGACGGTTAACAGAAAGCGAATTGAGAATTGCATTTCGCTCACCAAATCGCGTCATCAACCATTGGACTTAAGCCGGGTAACGACCGCGAAGTATCAAATGCAGTGGCGACGTATTCGATCGCAAGGCGATAGACGTCAAGCCGATCGTAGTCAAAGAAGTGTTCTGTCATGATTGCCTCGATTCCACCAGCACGAGCAGGCGACACTTCGCAAGCCAAAACGGATGATCGAGATCTATAATGCAATCTACTATTCGCCATGATTCTACCGAATTGAAAGCAGTAGGTGAATATCTCTCTCAATCGAAGAAGACGTGCTGTTGTCGATCGTAACGAGAAGAGGAAAACAAGTTTGCCCAAGATCAAATCAAATTATAGGAAATGAACGAGCAGAGTGACCAAAGATGCAGCCAGAAACAGAACCGTTGGTGCCAAAATACCCAGCCTCTTCGCGCGTAGCAGGTATGCAATCGTTCCGATCGACACAACCAGCCAAATCGCGTGGAAAGGGCGTGGGTGTTGTAACGTGAACCAACGCGAGTCCTGGTGGTCAGCAATTGCGAGTGCTGAATACAGCGCAGCATATACTACGGTCACAAAAAGTGATCGCAATAAGAATTGCAGTTTACGACTGGGCTCTTTGAGTTTCTTCATATCATCCATAGAAGAACGTAAACGTTTTCAGATCCCACGCCAAGACGGTCCCTCAATTTTGTAAAAGTCCGACGGGGGATTCGGTCCGACATTGGGAGCAATGGTCAACGTTAGATCGTAATACTCGTCTTCGAACAATACACGCCTGCCCATGACGTTCTCGTTGGATCTGACAATGCTGAGGCGAGTTTCGTTTCCAGCCAATTTAGAGCCGCAATCGTGTTTCGTTGATTGCGTGGCTCCTCCCAAGGCTCCCAGACGGCCTCGTCCTCTCACTGCCCGCGGTCAGATATTGATTCTAGATGCACCGCCCACGCCGCGATCCAGAAGAAGAAAAGAACCGGCAATGAGTACAGTCCGATAACGAGGAAGCCAAGCCCAGCAGTGGAGCTAGGCGAATTGTTACAAGCTTCGTACATGAACAAAAACCAAACACCATAGCAAACCGAACTCAACGCCAAGATCCACTGTGAAATCCGCCCGGGAAGCATGAATCCAAACAATCCCGTAATCGCTAGTGGCCCAAGCGAAAACGGAAAAATAAAAGCTACGCCGAAAATCGAGTCAAAAGTTGCACAAAGAGATAACCCACCCAAAATTGCTACAATCGCTGTCGTGACGATAGCCGGTTTGCAAATGCGTTGAACTAACGTCGGAGCATTCACGTCAACATCGTTACTCGTCGCGTTTGGTAAGGACTCTGACTCTGGCGGCGTGAAGGGGCTGGTTTCGTTCATACTTTGTTAGTGGCTTCACGAGTGAGAGTTCGGCACAAGATCGCTAAGATAGATTCGTTAGGTATCGCTGGGTGAATCGCTGCGATTACCGATTGCTCCAGTGATTTAACATATCAGACTTGAATGTTGCAATCGCCTCGGCATCTGGTATTTCAGAGTAATCACGCTTAGCAGGCTCCTCAGCGCCGGTCCCGTCCGCGATAATCGCGTAATTGATCCACAATTTCCAGTCGCCTATACTATCAGCGGCTTCGTCACGGTCACGATAGACGCACCATAGGGTATATTCCGCTTTTGATTTTGTAAGAACGATGGCAACGTCGCGATCTCCGTCGTTACTTAGTTGTACAACTTCAGTTCCGCGACTAGGCAGGTCTAAATCTTGGACGATGTCACCCACGATCTGACTATCAAATGCGATCACCCAAGTCTCTGGTCTCGCACATCCAACAATGTTGATCAAAAAGGCGACGGGTACCAAAAAGAAGAGCGTCAAATGTACAAGTTGACTGCGCATCGAATCGTCTTGTTTAGAAGGTAACGAACGTTTGCGATGACCGATGTCGCGTGAAAAATGTTTGCATCAAAACTCGGCCTACCCGCGACTTCGGCCCATCGCTTCGTAGACTAAGCGTTATACTATTCGTTTGAAGTTCTGTCATGAACTTTACAGCGTATCAAAACGCGAGACCCGAGGGTGAGAAGGTTGTAAAAGGCAAATACGCTAAAACATCCAATTGCGGCATTCAATAGGACTGCAAAGGGCTTTATTTGATTCGAGTAATACACCAGCGACCAAACATTTCCCCCATTTGCGTTTTTACCTACGACATGCGCTAAGCTTTGACGCGTGCGCTCGAATATCTCGAAAGGCCAACCATAGGACCGTTTTGTGTTCCTCCAAGTTTCCCCCTGCGATGCCACGACAGGTCCCCCTACTCCCGAGGGATAGCTAACCCGAGCATAAAGGTTAAATTGGATCGCAAACGCAATCATCGAGATCGTCAACAGCAATTTGCGAATACTGATCTGCTTCGTCATCATAACAGCACAAGTTCGATGTTGGTACCAATACGAAAGGGGGCGTTCACCCTGCCGCAGCGAACGACATTGATTTCAACAACCCGTGCGACCCGCGGCTCCGTGTGCAACGGCCTTTATTTTGCTTCCTTAGCCTCCGAACGTTCAAGACTCATTGCGTCAACGGTTTTCGGTGCAATTTATTGTTATAACGTTACGATGCCAGCCAACGAAACATACCCGCGCTTTCTTTTGCGGCCATCCATTGTTCCGGAACGCTTGAACGCAAACCAACATTGTACTTTTCGTCAGCAGTGCAGTCAGTGAATACAACGAAATCATCGCTGCATATCGGACGACTCCACCCGCCCTTATTAAGAATTAGACATGCGGACGCAATTGCAGAGCCTATCTGATCGAGTAATTCGGTACTCTCATCGTGATCATTCTGGAAACTATACCACTCGAGCAAAGCATCATTCAACTCAGTCGATTCGATCATCACAAACTTGCCGCCAATGATTTCTCCCCAACCGTATGCGCGTCTTGAAACCTCATCGATATCATCAGTTTCGCCTCGAATCGTTTGAAGGCGAGCGGTGTCAAGAATGTAGATGGTTCTACCATGTTCGGCATGGTCCTCCGGCTCGGCTTCCCAACCGAAATATGGAATGAAACCACCGTATAGCCTCAAACCAGATGGTACGGATTCAAGTGCTGTAGGAATTAAATCCACATAGAGTTGTGTAATGCGATTGAGTAGATCGTCCAAGTTCATTCCTTTCATGTCGTAACGTTTACATTCCTCGAGTCGCCGGTATAGAGCCACCATCTGAAATCGTTCGACCGGCGAACTCGGGTGGGTAGAGCGGGCTCTCTCGTATAAGTTTAGCATAAAACTTCGACTTGATTGATTGAGCTTCGTCCCCTCCCAGAACCGGGTACTTCACGTTGATGGACCAACCTTCGATGCAATGGCTGACTATTTTCGTTGACCAGCCTAGCGATTAGGAGAGTTGGAATAGGATTCACCGCCAGTCCCATCCGTCGATTCGCGAAGCTTGGGTGGATGGACACGCTCCATTACGACTCGCAATTCCTTTGTGTCGGCCTTTACAAGTAATACCTGTTCTCGGTATCCGTCCTTGGTCACGATCATGTTGAAGTATTCTATACCAACCGCACTTCCCCAATTTGCTTTGAATGAACCGTCTTCTTCAGATTTGTCATCCGCGCGACCAAACTCCATACGTGGCCAATCGTGCGGATACAAGTTGACCGAAGCCCCCACAATGGGTCTACCGTCGCCATCTACAATTTGGCCATCGAAGAAATATACACGGCTGCACCCTGAGACCGTAGCAAGCAGCATCATAAGTACCAGCGTAACGAATTGAAGCGGCTTCATCGCTCTCTCGCCTTTTATGAAAACAACATTTCACATCACCGATGTCGACGCAAGTGACGTTTCCATTGATAATTAAGCTCCGCCGTCAACTTCCGAAAATGTTTATGTTCGGTCATGTCTCAGGTGTGATCCGACGACATGTCTAGTGTATTCGCATTCCATTTCACGAGAAAGAGGTGAGCGCTAATGGTAACCATTGGCGCTCACATTGGTCGCGACGTCGTAAGTTATGGACTACACGTTCTGCAGCACCCGATTGATTGGCAATCAATGCAACATGTCGAGAAAGTTATCGAAACTCTACTGAGAAGAATGGCACCATTGACCGATGCCGAGTAATTGACTCAACGCAAGTCAAAACCGTTCGATCGATCCCGTCTCGTCCATCCCATGGTTCTGGTTTATTGGATCAAAAAGTCAATCCCATTTCCAGACCGTACCAGAAAAGAAACACTGACAAACATCCAGACACTATTCCCAACAACGTAACAATGTTGTGGGGACATCTGCGATAGACTGCAATCTCAAGTGCGCACGAGCACACTCCTAACAGCAGGAGGAATCCATATCTTTCAGGATCGAAAAACGCGAAAACCCAATTTGGATCTGCTGTTGTTCGTCTGAAGTCCATGTGAACACTGAGGATGTCTAGGGTTCCTGTCGCGACAAACAGAAATACAAGAATTGAGGCGTATAAAGGCTTCCCCGATTTAACCGTCGTCCAGATAGCAATGGAAAACGAGCCTATCGCAACCAGCGGTGCGACAAAAACGCCTGCAAACATTAAAAGAATCGATAGCGGCAGTACACTCGGCCAATCTGCTGGCGGGAGTAAATGAATTGATATCTGGAGGGCTAAACCCAATGCGACAAAAGCAGTCGCAATAAGTGTCGATTTGAGCGAGAAGGTCACTTGCATGGTCCTTGCCAGAACGCCACACGTATCCCAGCGGCGGCCAGGGACGTCTCTAAAATTAAATACACCCCACCCGCGACCTGGATGCACGTGATTGATCGTCGCTATCGGTGTGCATTACCGACTCGACATCCAAGTCCATACGACATAAAGAGCATAGCCTATTAGAACGATTCGCGCAAGGATGCTAATCAGCGACATTCGGAGACGAGTCTGGTTACGCTTGACCGGAAAGGGTAGCTCGCCCTTCCAAAATTGCCCACCATTCAGGCCGAAGTGGTATGTTTCATTGTCCGTTCGAACAGCTAGCACGTATCCCGGTATGCGAAGGATCGGCGACCGAAAAGACGAGAGCACCGCCTCGCGGATGTCATCATACGGAATTGTCCAATCTCCACAGGTGAGGCGATCGGAATAGAGTTTCAACAGTCCGCGTCGAGCCGTAATCCACTTCGGTCCCACTCGTAACTGGTCACCGTCTCCGATCACGGCCTTCGTCATGCAACTATGTAGTGGATTGTCCATTATTATTCCGATAACCGCCCCCGAGCAGTTGACTCAACGCAAGTCAGAACGGCCGCGATCACCGATGTCGTGGCCAAGAAACTAACCATCAGGAAACGGCCGATCCCCGACTTCGGTAGTTCGATTTTTTCGTCCGTCATTCTACGTTTGGGGCAAATGATATTTCCCGTTCAACGCCGGGAATCGGCAACGCGATCGAAAGAAAAACCGCTTCCTGCGCTACACCTGTCTCTAACGACCGCTTGAGTTCCCGTGATTGCTCGTTAGTCAGTACGACCTCGTCATCGTTTTGCGAATTAAACACCACCGTGTCATTATCACCAATACACGATGCCAAAACAGATCCCGATAGGCGAAAAAGACGGAAAGCATGAATATTGGAAAGCAAATCGACGTAAGCCCCGCAAAATTCTTTTGCACTGCTTGCATCGGAGAAGATTGGCAAAAAGATAGTGCCGCCCAAATCGAATTTGTGGACGCCGTCAAAGGCCTGACGTTTTGCGGCGTATTCCGTAACCTGCGGGAGCATGTTCGAGCGATTTCCAATAGGCACTCCATCACCAATGTCGGCACCGAGAACGATAACTGTAGAGTGTTTGATTAGATTGCAGAGCGACGCAAAATCATGGGTCGACTTGTTCCGAACGCGCGGCTTAGGAAACAACCATGAAAGTAACGACTTGATAACCATGTCTTTATTTGAGTTGCTTCAAAGGACGAACGAAAAGGCTTACTCACGGCGAGCGAGGGACGATAGACCGCCAGAGGCCGGTGGATCGAGACATTGATTTCATCCGCTTGTTAGCGAATTCACGCGTTCAATCCCAGAGGATCGAGTGCCGTCGTCTGCTCTGCTCACGTGCTATTTTCAGTCAGAGACGATCTCTGACATTGCACTATCGTAACACATTCGACATCGATATTCAGCAGGGCAACTTTGCAAGTCTTAGATTGCGAGACTGGTTGCTCGATGGACCATAAAAAGCAAGCAGGTAAAAGCAAAAAAATGTTGGGGCAAAAAGATGGATAGAAGCATGGCCGCTTGCTTCTACGGTTGGCCTTCAATCGGTTTGGATGACACAACTTGAACGCCGCCGCAGACAGGGCAGAACGTGGTGAACTTTTCCAAATTCGCATCTACGAGGATGTCAGGAAATATTTTTGCTTGCAACTCCGAAGGAGCGTCGAATTGTTCCGGCATGCCGCATTTGTCGCAAGGCTTTAAGTGCCATCCCTTTCGTTCGTTGAGATACTTTTCAGTGACCCTGAATGGTTTATTTCCCGTGTTCGCGGGCAAGAACAGAATACGGTCGTTGAGCTTTAGTGTTTCGAGTTGGTGTGGCTGATTCAACAGAATGCCCTCGTATGCCCCCGCATGTTTGCCAGTGACGTGAACCCAGATTAGCTCAGGACGAGCCTTAGTAAGCCTCGGGCCGCCTTCATGCACCATGACTTGGAGATCATCTGGGTATTCAGGATGAAACATTCCAATTAGTGCTGGGTCATTTCGCCAAGGATGATCAGAGTCCTTCATGGATAGGGGATATCGCTTGTCATTTCTAGCTTCACTTCGCGTTGATTGGGGCGGTGTTACCGTTTGATGCGAAGTCAGATCGTTACATCCGACGATGGCTATCAGGCAAAGCAATGTGATTACTCTCATGGTGGGCACGAACGACCTGCTTCCGCGAACGACCATCGTCACCCAGTCGCGGAAAGCAACGTTTCTAAATGTCAAAGCCCCCGACCCTCGCTTTGGGTGCAATATTTTAATCTTCTTATTCTAGGGAATAAATGGCTCCACAAACGATGGAATGCCTTTACATTCCGATCGAAATCCGTCACCGCAGATTGTCATGTCAATTCCGTTGGCGAATTCGAGATACATACAAGTCGGGCCAACATGAGTCAAAGGAACCTCAAAAAGGTTTTCAAGCTTTTCGTCCGAGAGTGTAAGGCATCCATCCAGTATGGTATCTGGTAATCGTACGATAGTACCGCGAATAATCGCGTTAAGAAACGTAAGGCGTACGGATTGCGTCCATCCTGTTCCAGAATCGATGACAGGTCGTCTATGGCTTTGGTGCAGATATGCAGCAAGTTCCATGACAATCGTGCCATCGTTCTCAACGATCGAGTTGATTCTTGAATCGTGCAGTTCAATCGCAGCATTAATTGGCATGTCCTTCTCTTAAAGACGAACGTTGGCGATCACGCATGTCGCCGCCAAAAATTTATGATTAAAATTTGCGGCCGACCAGCGACTTGGGTGCATAGCGTGGTTCTGGATTCTTTACGCTGCAATCTCAAGTAGTTTTTCAGCGATTTCCTCGCTGTGACTTAACGGCAAGACATGTCCACCTCCGTGAATCACAGTATCGGCACCTGTGTAACGTATAGGGAATGTTAGGTCACGGTCTCCATGTATTTGAAATAGTGGGATTCGATCCGCCCCCGCGGAGGGTTTCCAACTTAACACTGCCGCACTCGCCCAACGATGCCATTCGCCGGATGGGCCACCAAGTTTCGTTAACCGCCATGTTGATCGTGTCTTTAATTGACGCGGCCAATACGACGCAAATATACCTGTTACGTTCATTGCAGCTTCAGCCGGAAGGGGTGCAAGCATTCGAAAAACTCGAAACCAAGGTGGCATTTCACGTGGTGATCGCACAGACGAGACGAGAACACAAGCTTTTGCGTTTAGGCAATAAGCAAGTTCACGAGCGACAATGCCTCCGAACGAGACGCCACAGACGACAGTTGGACCGTCTTCGGGAATGGTCAGACCCAATCGATGAGCGTACGAACTAATCGATTCGTAACGTTTCGGTCGAATCCAGTCAATTACAACCGCCGTCGGCAATAACGGAATCAGTCGTTCGAAAATTCGGCGATCCGGCGTCATGCCAGTTAGGAACAAGATGCGACTCGTCATATGACTCCTTTGCAAAAACGTCCATCGTCCCCAGTCGCCGCCAAAAAAACTACGATCCAAATTGGCGGTTGCCCGGCGACTCGGGGTGAGTAGAGCGGGCTCTCCCGTATGAGTCAACCATAGAGCCTCAACTTGTCATCCATAGTCTGGCTCGGAGTCCAGTGGGTGTCCGATACTCTAGACTCGACAACTCGATGCTAAAGAACCACGGGATCTCTCTGGTTGTTTTGAAAACATACTGTGTAACGCGAACGGGCCTTCGACTCCGGGCCTCCCTTCATCACTCGCCATGAGGCAATGAAGATTGCTGCCTTCCAGTATGCACACACTTTGGGCTGGGTCCGACAGTTACAATCTTTCGGAGCTCTGGCACTGTTCAGGGTTCGACAGTCAGTCGATACTTTTCATCCCGGCTACCTTTTCTGCCCAAAGAAAGTCAACATGGTGCTTCAACCAGGCACTTCAGGTGGTGAACCAACCCTTATAGCAAAGCTGCAACACTCGATACTGGGCTCGTGGCTAGCGGCTACCCAGGTGGGATTCGCACCCACTTGCCTACAAACCATTTCCAGTACGCACGTCCAATGCTTGGTTATCCGACGCGATCTGTCGGCATCTTAAGATTCTCTTGCGTTTCACTCGAGTTGTTGCAGATCAGTTCCAACACATTGCCTTCTGGATCTTTGAAGAACATAGCTCGGGCGTTCATTGCCGGAAAATCTGAAAACGATAAATCAATGCCAAAATCACTGAGCCGTTTCGCGTGAGCGTCAAAGCTGTCTGGGGGGATCTCAAACGCTAAGTGATTCAGTGTTGACTGGGATGTGTCGCGACCAACAAAACGTCTCTTAGCATGAACATGACGTCGATAGTCGATGAGTGCCAACAGTTGAGGATGCCCTCCAAGCCCAAGAGGTGTGTTAGTCTCGCAAATCGTCAGAAACGTTATCGTTGGCTCGCCGTCAGGATCCGCAGCCGCATCTTCCATTGACAACTCACTATGGAGGGGAAACCCCATGACCCGCATATAGAACTCGCGTGATTTCGGTAGGTCCGCAACGTTAAGTACAATCTCCGACACACAAGTAATTGATGGAATTTTCTGCATCTGAGTTTCTTCGAGATCTTGGTTCTTTCGGATAACGACTAAAATCACGCGGTTGCGGCCAAGTGACTGACCATCAGGAAACGCGTGATCCGCAACTCGCGTGCATTTTTATGTCATTCGCAGTCTTGGATTCGTATCAGGGCAGCATTGGGGAACGCCTTTCGGAAAGTTTCGACGGCGAAATCGTCTCCGCCAATTAGGAGTGTAGCGGACGAGTCATAACAGACGATCTCAAGGCAGCCAAACGGATGTTGCGGACCACGTTCTGGAGACCAGCACGTGAGGTTGCCGTCAGCAAAAGGCATCGTAATGTCGGCCATTGCGGCGTCACGACTATATGGGAATATGGCGGTCAGGACAGACCAAATGAGCTGCGGGCCGCCGTAGATATAGTCCAGCAATTGGGCACCCGTAAGCCATATACGGCCATGGTCATCAGGGATAATTCTCGGTGGTTCACCGGCAACGTCGATCTCGGTCCATAGCCAGTCGTAGTCGCGGACGCATGGTTCCATCAGCCTTAATTACGGTTCAAGATACGTGTGAACCGGAGTAGATGAGTCAGCTGTGGCGAAGTAGTTGGTCATCGATGGTGGATTTCAGTCGGATAAAGACGGCGCTGACCGATGGGCGATCTCGACACAAGTCAGGGCCGGATGATAGAACCTTTCTATCCAAAGCCTTGTTCAAAAATGGTTTCCGGGTTTTCCAAGGATCGCCGTTCGATCCCTGTTTTTATACTGTCACGTCATACTACGACGTTCTGGTATCTCGCTGCAATCAACGCAAGCGTTACGGATATTCAAATTCAATTTATTTCATCGCAAGGCATGCTTCAGATCCGTTACAGCATGTCATTATCGATCCTTGTCGTCATTCAGTCTGAAACGAAAAACCGCTGAGGTCTGCATCGCGAATTTAAGATTTGAGAACGACACACGCCACCGAGTCGCGGCAAGGTGACGCTCTATTTCATGAAATCACCAACCGCCACTTTGGAGCTCATGTTTGCGTTGCATTATTCCGGCCTCTGTAGTGAATCTTGCTTGCCTCCGCAGTGCCTACAGAACCGCGAGTCAGTCGAAATCGATAGTCCACAATTCTTACAATGCACACCATCGACTATATCCACAATCTCCGTGCCACCAATTCGATCTTCTGGCTTTACGGAGGCATTGTGAATGCCAACAAGTATACTTCCGATTGCAATGCAACAGAAGACAACGCCAAATAGTCCGAAAGGAGTCGGTGCCCCGATCGACATTGCACCAATCGTCCAAAAAATCCCGAACATAAGCGCAATCACCCCACCGATAATTCGACCAACTGCTCCAGCTGCGGAGTCCGTTACTCTGCGTCGCAAAATATACCTTTCAATACAAAACGCTGGCCATCACCCGGCACGCGAGAGTAAGGCTGCTATGTCAAAAACGACCGATCGCGTGCTCGGCCTGGATGGCTTTGTTCGTCAGCTTTGATTATGTGGAACACTCTGCCTTCGAAACGAGTCAATCAAAAACCTTTAGGGTGCATTTCGTTAGCAACGATGATTATCGCAACAATCATTCCAGCCAAATATAACGGCCATCCCGTGATGAAGTTTAGCCTATCCGAGGTAGAACGCAAATTCAGAACAAAATGACTAACCATGCATCCGATCCAAAGTACACCAAGCAACGGAACAGCATTGAACCAATTGACTCCTAAGCCCTTGAACTCCATCAACGCTAAGAACGTAGTCGCCAAAGATCCGAAAAACCGAATGCCAACGCGAATGACAATTGCGACGAGGGTCCCTCCATACGACAACGCCGCGGTTTTAGAAGCGTGCGGAACCGAATCGATAGTTGCTCTTGGTGGCGAGTACGGATTCTCCGCTTCATTCATTGAGAGAGATCTTGATGTGCAGACGAACGGTCCGATTCACCCAGCGACGGGATGGACTACGATTAGCCAATAGCATCCAACGACCATGAGAAGCAAAATTCCAACTGCGATTATAACACGTGCGAACTTCATGAAGCTCTTTGAGAAATCATAGTGATTTGCAACTCGTTGGATTGAGGAAGGGAAGAGATCTGGTTCCGAATTTCACCGTTTAAGGACGAACGAGAGCATTGACCGATGACCGATGGGTCATCTCGACACAAGTCAGGGCCGCGTAGACGAGCGCTTCGGTCGAATGCTTGGTTCCATGCTATTTGAGTTTATCCGGTATTGTGGTCCCAAGCAATTTAACGTTTTCAGAAACTTCAAGAATCAAAGTGCCCGATTCGATAGATCGTAGACCGTACGCTTCAATATCTCCTTTTTCACTGTGAATGATCTCGGCTTTTCGGTCCAATAGTCTACGAATTCGGCCATGTCACTTTCTGAGTAATCGTCGGTGATCACGCCAGCGTGCAATGGGTTGCCGTAGGCACCATCATTCGCGTCCTTTAGGTACAGCCAATAATCAAGGATCAGTATGCAGGAGAACACATCATCACGCCAGACATCAGTAATCGGCTTCCCGATAAGTTGCTCAATTGGCACTCCATCAGTTGCGCCGTTCATTTGAATTGCTGTTTCGTCGGAAAGAGTCAGCTCTGCGGTGAACAGGTCCAAGACAAGCCCATTGTCGAGCACAACATAGTGAGATCGGAACGAGGCTGGACCTATGCCCTCAATCACAAACTCAGGTTTTGAATAGTTCGAGTGACCGATTCGGCTGATCCGAGCTCCCAAAACTTGTTCACGAGTTGGTGAAACGACAAAAGTAAATTCCAAATTGGGAAGCGAGACGTTTGAGGGAAAGTACGACTATCGTCACCCAGTCGCGACGAGTAACGTTTCTAAAAGTCAAGGCACCCGACCTGCGACTTGGGTTTACGCTTTTGTTCTGTCGATCACTGTTTGCGTAGCAGCTATCATAATTGATCGGCGGAACAGTCTAAACCGACACTAGGCCGTGAATAGGTAAGTAGAACAGAGTGAATAGGACTACACAATAAGCAATCATACCCCATGTCCACACTCTCTTTGATCCTTCGTCATTGACGCTCATCGTCCAAAACAACAATCCGGCCGGGACGCCCAAAATCGTTGCTGCCAATATCACGAATCCGAATATCTGGATACCATGGGTCAACTGGCTTCGAAGTGGTACCGAACCTGCAATTGCCCCGAGCAAACCGCAACAGGGTGTGATGGCAGGAGCAAATCGCAGAAGGTATCGCGTCATGATTTGTCAAAGACAGAACGACCGCCATCACCAGGCACGCGCGAGAGATGTTCCATTTCAAAAAACCGCCGATCGCGTGCTCGGCGTGCATGGCTTTGTTTGCCCGTTATCCTTGGCTACGTGCACTTTGACACAAGCTCACGTAGTTCTCGCCAGTGAATCTCGATTTCGGCCGGATCGCTCCAGTCATCAGCGAACAAGCGGATATTCTCGAGCATGAACGCGCACAGATCAAGCACAGAGTCCTTTAATGGACGTACGTAAAGATTCCTGTGTCCCTCGAACTGATTCTTGATGCACTGAGGAAGAATCCAAGACTGCCTATCACCACGTTGGTCTTCAGGTATCTCGATGGTCCTGCGTAGAAATCGATCGATCACAGGGTAATAATACGCAAATGCCTTGCCGCCCATGAACATAAAGTCCTCCTGATACGACTCGGGGCATTTTTCGAATTTCGCGTGGGCCTCGTCCAAAGTTAGACCGCCAAAGTTCTTCCATGCACACTGGGCGTCTAAGTCGCATTGAAACGGATTGAAGTCGAGTTCAGTTGGGAGTGACGCAGACATAATGCGAGGGCGAACTTGTATTTATTCCGGAAGACGTTCTCGGGATCATGGTTATTGTTGGGTGTTATCCCGGTGTGTCAACCAATTTTTAGTCGGACATCTTGAAACCGGGATAATAGTTATCCCGGTTTGCGTATTGAAAACTCCGCATCGTGGGGTAGATGATAACGGATTAGGTCAAATAGTTTCCCGCATACATCCCCTGGTTGCATTTTCCTTTTCGTATCCCCAAAATCTTCTCTACCTATTTACTAAACGCCGATGACCTTATCGTGAGGAACGAAATCGCATACGCGAAAAATGTGATGGCCCTTATGGCTGATGGGAATTTGAAAACATTGGCCGTCGGAGATCGTAAACACATCCGTTCAGCTAGTGATAAAGAACATGCTCATTAAAAAATTTTTGACCACGAATGTCTCGAATAACACGAATGAAGAGCTGAACAGCCGGAGAGGATAGCCACAAAATACACAAGGGAACATAAAAGGTTTGGTTGATATATGCCGAGGGCATGGATTGAGGTTATCAATTTCTTCTTTTGTGGGTTCTTGTGTTTCTTGTGGCTGAGGTATTGCTTGTTTTAGAAAGGGATTAGTGATCCACCGATAGTTCTCACATTGCGATCGTCGGGTTTTCCATTCGTGTCATTCGGTTAATTCGTGGTAATAAAAATGGATTGAGATAGAGGGTGCTCTTGCTTCGGGAAGCAGTCCAATCTCTTGGCGAGATAGGCAAATAGGATTGATGATTGCAGATTGAAGATTGGAAATTGGCAAGTGGTAATCTTGAGTTGAAAACTCATCCAAGCTCTGGCGAGATCGGCTACGGGGGCGGAGAGGATCGCCACAAGAAACACAAGGGGACACAAAAGGTTGGATGATGTATGCCGAGGGAATGGATTGAGGTTATCAATTTATACTTTTGTGGGTTCTTGTGTCTTCTTGTGGCTGGGGGATTTGGATTTAGGACTAGCGGCGACGCGCGCTTTAGCCATGTTGCATCCCGGTTGACGATTCTGAAGCATTAGAGATTTGAACGTTTATCGCATAAGGACAAACGCAACTTTAGGAACGTATCACTGGTTCGCGCGGGAGAGGCCGGGGTTAGGAAA